>ERZ780117.4-NODE-4-length-144409-cov-17.701546_pt1 | contig 144409 bp, 103 predicted proteins | sample MGYA00510985_ERZ780117 | MGnify/ENA primary metagenome ERZ780117 (study PRJEB29588, sample SAMEA2159553) | human gut metagenome | biome: human gut; feature: human-associated habitat; material: faeces | place: Denmark | collected 2008/2010 ...
ATTATTACTCAGTATTTTAAATTTATTTCTAACAATATGTGTTGCGGAATTAAGGAGTAATATCTTACGAACCAAAAAGCGGAATTAACCTGCAATTTAATTCTTCACTCTTCGTTATTCATTCTTCACTTAAATCTCCCTATGCACCTCGTGCCCCTCAACGTAGATTGCGCTGAACGGACGCGCCGGGCACAGGTTCTCGCACGCTCCGCAGCCTATGCAGCGGGCCTCGTTGACAACCGGTATCTTAGGCGATTGCCCGTTCTTGGGGTCTGACGGCACCATCTGTATAGCCCCGGCAGGGCAATGGCGCGCGCAGTTTCCACACTCAACGCCGTCTGTCAGGGGCACGCAGTTCTTCTTAATCCATACGGCATGACCGATTTGCGTTGCCGACTTGTCCGCCCGTGTGATGGGCTTGATTGCTCCGGTGGGGCAAACTTCGCCGCACTTGGTACATTCCGGACGGCAATATCCGCGCTCATAAGACATTGTGGGCTGCATGAACTTCGACAAATCCGTTGACGGACGCAGCACGCCGTTGGGACATGTTGACACGCAGAGCTGGCAGGCCGTGCAGTGCTGGGCGAAATGCTGTGCCGACATTGAGCCGGGAGGCGTCAGCGGTGTGAGCCTTTCGGGGGCTATCTTGTCCTCGATGACAGCCAGTCCGCCGTCAACCTTCTTCTTCTCCTGCGCCAATGCTGCACCCGTCGTGGCAATAGCCGCAGCCAAAAGGAACGAGCGGCGGCCATTGTCAGCAGACGAGTTACGAGTTGACGAGTTGACAAGAAGATTTGCATTGCCGGCTTGTCCACTTGTCTGCTTGTCCACTTGTTGACTCGTTGACTTGTCTACTCGTCCACTTGTTGACTTGTCTGCTCGTCCACTCGTAAAGCTCAATGCTCCCTTGTGGCACTTGCCGAGACAGTCACCGCAGACTACGCAGCGGCTGTAGTCTATCTTATGGTTCTTGAAATCGATGGCAGAAGCCTTGCAGTTCTTTGTACACAGACCGCAATTGACACACTTGCTTTCGTCAATCCGCACCTTGAACCACGAGAAACGGGCAAAGAAACTGAGGATTGTTCCTACCGGACAGATGGTGTTGCAGTATGTCCTGCCGCCACGCCAGGCAAGGATTACGATGGCGACGAACGTCACCGAAGCGATAATCAGCGTTGGCAGGCTCTTCATCCACACGTCAACGCTGTAGAAAGCGTAGCTGTTGAAGTGCTCGGCGATGCTTGCCAGCACATTGTTTCCAGTCTCATAAACCGGCTTGAACAGGCTGCTTGCGATGCGTCCGTATGAACTGTACGGAGCAAGTAACGACACGATGGCGTTAATTCCGGCGACAGCCGAGATGATGAACACGCCCAACATGCCGTAGCGCAGCCATTTCTTTTCCTTTGAATAAGTAAACCTATTGCGCTTCCGGCGGCCATGCAGCCACGAAACCACGTCCTGCATGACGCCCAAAGGACAGATTACAGAGCAGTAAATGCGCCCGAACACAAGCGTAAGGACGACCAACACCGCCACAACACCTATGTTCAGGGCATAAAAGGCAGGCCAAAACTGTATCTTGGCGAGCCATCCCAACCATGCGTGCAGCGTGCCCGTAACGTCTAAAAACAGCAGCGTTATAAGCACGAACACCACCAAAGCCAAGGTTGTCCTTATTTTCTTCAACATAATGTCATTGTATTTTTATTGTCGTTTAATGCTTTCTTTTTCTCTGTAAACCTGACTATCACAACGCTAACCTCGTACAACAGCCAGATTGGAAACGACACAAGCAGTAGCGTGAACACGTCTGACGTGGGCGTGATTACCGCCGCCACCGCCACTATTGCAATCACAGCATGCTTGCGGTAACGGCCCATCCATGCGGCCTTCAACAGACCGAAGCGGGTCAGAAGCCAGCAAACAACCGGGATTTCAAAGACTATGCCGAACACAAGGCTCATCATTGCCAGCGTGTCAACATACGAACTGATAGTCAGTAAGTTCTCAACGTCGGCACTGACGGAGTAAGTGCCGAGGAAACGGACGGTCAACGGGAAGACAACAAAGTAATTGACAAGCAGCCCGACGAGGAACATCGCGTAGGCGGCGACGGTCAGACGCACCGAATAACGCCGTTCGTTGTCGTAAAGCGCTGGCGAAATGAAGCGGAACAGCACATATAATATATAAGGTGAAGCCATCAGCGCGCCGGCGACAAGCGCCACCTTCATGTGTATCATGAACTGTTCGGTAAGCCCGGTGTTCACCAAACGTATGGTGAACGGCTCCACACCAAGCAACCTGTACGTGACAAACGTGCCGTCGGCAGGCGCAAGCACCACCGCAAACAGCCAGTCCTTCAACACGAAAGCCACGACACCTGCGGCCACGGCGGCCACCAACATGCGGATTAGACTGCCGCGTAGCACGTCAAGATGCTCCCAAAACGTCAGCGCGCCGTCGTCATTCATCCTTTTTCTTTGGCTCTTCCTGTTCGTCGTCAATCTTTCCGTTCATCCCGTCCTTGAAGCTCTTTACACCCTTGCCCAGGCCCTTCATCAGTTCGGGTATTTTCTTTCCGCCGAAAAACAGCAGCACAAGCAGTGCGATGACGAGGATTTCCTGCATACCTATTCCCATAATGTTTTGTAAGGTTTTACGGTTTTAAGGTCTTGCGGTTTTAAGGTTTTCAGTCCCCAAAGCCGGTGAAACAGGCTTCAAACACCGTATAACCCCAAAACCGCACAACCTCATAACCTAGTTAAATATTTATATTCACGCCACCCATGAATGTCGCCTTAGGCATCGGGTAGCCATAGTTGATTTCGTATTTCTGCGCCAGCAGGTTCTCGCCTTTTGCCCAGATGTTGAGCCAGGGCAGCACGCGGTAACCGGCGGTGACGTTCAACAGGAGGAAGTTCTCCTGTATTTCGGCAGGGTCAACCTGCGTGTACAGGCCGTCGATATACTGCAATCCACCGGTCAATGTCCATTTTCCACAGCGGTAACCGGCACCCAGATACGCCTTGTGTTCAGGCGCGGCGAGCACCTTGTTGACCATGTGCAGGTAGCTGTAGTTGCCGTCCAAGCTCCAATAACGGTTCACTTTCCATGCAAACTCGGCCTCAACGCCGCAGTTCTCGATGCTTCCCGTGTTGACGTTCATCGGCCTGTTGTCCACCATTGCGGTCTGTATTATGTTGTCGCCCTTGATGTAAAACAGGTTCACACCATACGAGAAGCCGCCTCCCATGAGCCTTTGCTTCCATGAAAGCTCGTAGTTCATCGTGCGCTCAGGGCGCAAGCCGTCGTTTGCCGGACGCCAAAGATACATCTCGCGGATTGTCGGATTGCGGAAGCCTTTGCTCACCATGGCCTTCAGTTCGCCGTCACGTACTACGCGGAACACCAGTCCTCCCTGCGGCACCCATTCCGTTCCGCTCTGCGAATGGTGGTCAACGCGCACCCCGGCGTCAACCGTAAGCCATCTGAACAAGTCTTGCCTGAAGTCCACATAGCCTGCAATCTCATTCTCATGGTGGTTGCCTATGGTGCCGGTCTCGGCTCCCGTGAGTATGTCTTCATTCCAAGCCTTGCCGTAGATGTGCTGATAGTCAAGGCCGACGGTGATGCGGTTGCCCCTAAAGAACGTCGCACTCTGGTATATCGAGAAGCCGGTTAAAGCGTCGTCCGACAAGAAAAAGGCTGTCTGCGCATCCTCGCCAGGAGCATGTCCGTCATTGATGCGGTGATGGCCGAAGTTGTGATACACGCTTATGGCACCCGAGGTATTGCCGTAATGGTTCTCGACCACAGCCGAAGCCACGCCGCGCGTTATCCACTGGCGCGCCCCTTGCAACGGCTCGTGCGTGCTGCCGGGGTATGACGAGTTGAAATGCGTCACGTCAACGTCGACGTATGCCGTCCAGTGCGGCGAGAAGTCGTAACCCAGCTTCAGGTAACCGCCATACTGCTCGAACCCCATCGAGGGACGGTTGTTGTCGCTGCGGCCGTACTGTCCGGCAACAACGCTGTAGAAGCCGCCCTTCCTCACGCGGTTGGCAAACTCTCCTTGAAACGTGCCGTAAGAGCCTGCGCCGAGGTTGATGTCGGTTTTCGAGCCGTCGGCACGCATCTGCCGGGTGACGATGTTGACAACTCCGCCCATGGCGTTTGAGCCGTACAGCACCGAGGCCGGGCCTCGCAGCACCTCCACGCGCTCTGCCATCATAGTCTGGTAAGAGTCCGCAATGGAGTGGCCGAAGATGCCCTGATACTGCGGATGGCCGTCGATGAGCACCATCATGCGGCCCGCTCCGCTGCCCAGTCCGCGCAGGCTGATGCCTCCGGCGGCGCCGTCGCTTACGGCGTAGCCCATCATCGAACGCGACGTGACGAACAATCCGGGCACCTGCTCTGACAGAGTAGGCAGCACGTTGACGCGCTGGTTCTCGGTAAGCGTCCGCCGGTCAACCACCGATATTGTCATGGGCAGATGGCGCACGTCGGTCACCGAGCGCGTACCAGTCACCACTACGTTGTCGAGCGCATGGCTTGTGGTGTCGCGTTGGGCGCATGCTACGCCCCTTGCGGCCAACAACACTGCTGCTGCAAAAATAAATCTTTTCATCAAAAACAGAGTATTTTAGGTATTAAAAAAATGTTATCGAGAAAGCATGTGCCCGCACGCTTCGCGCTAATGCCGGGCCTGTAAACGTGGCGGCCCGCACTCGCTGCGAACCGCCACCCATTGAAGAAGTTATTGATTGTCTATATCTATGAGGGTGTAAGCCTTGCTGCCAAGGCCTATCTTCTCCGCATAGTCAACTATGTGAGTGCCGTGCTGGCGGTTGATGCGCTCGATAAGGGGCTTCGCGTCGTCGCCTTCAACGGACTTGTGGCCGAACACAAGGTCAAGGCAAGCCTTGTCCAAGGCCACAGGGTCGAGCGAAGCCAGCACGCCCATGTCCTTCAGCTTCGGCTCGTCGGGGTTGCTGTCGCAGTCGCAGTCAACGCTCATGTTGTTCATAACGTTGATGTACACCACGTTGCCCTTCATGTAGTCGTGAACGCCCTGCGCGGCGGCAGCCATGCTTTCGAGGAAGTAATCCTGCGCAGGCAGGTTGCTCCACAGCTCCGCCGGGCTTTGCACCTTGCCAGCAGTGTGTATGTACGACTTGCCGTTGCTCGACGCCACGCCGATTGACGCGTTCTTCAGCACACCGCCGAAGCCGCCCATCGCGTGCCCCTTGAAGTGCGCCAGGTTAACCATGAAGTCGTAGTTGGCAAGGTGCGAGCCTACGATGTCATACTTGATGTGCGTCGTGTCCCTCACCGGTATGCGCATGTCGCCCTCCTCGTCCATGATGTCCACACGGGCAATATTGTCGAAACCGTGGTCGCGTATCACCTTCCAGTGGTCGGCAGAGGTCATGCGCTTGCCGGCGTATGCCGTGTTGCATTCCACTATTGTGCCGCCAACCTCGCCCACCAGCTTGCCTATCAGCTCCGGCTTCAGGTAGTTGTGGCCTCCGGCCTCGCCTGTACTAATCTTCACGGCAACGCGCCCCTTGGCCTCCTTGCCAAGCGCCTTGTATATCTTCACGAGCGCCTCGGGCGTGATTTCCTTCGTGAAATAAACCTTCGATTGTGCCGCCGTGCCCACCGCCATTACAGCCGCCACGGCCAGCAATATAAGTTTTTTCATTTTGCTTGTTTTTTTGTTATATTCTTACACGTTGCAAAAATACAACAAAAAATCAGCCTCATACGTATATCATTTACCGAAAATCTTACCAATTTTACAGCCACCTGTATTTTTAGCTTTTGTAAACAATTGCGCACCTCGCCACAACCCGTTTTGCAAAAGGTGGCCTTTCGCCTTGCAAAAGGCCATCAATTACAACACAAAAGACCGCCTTTTAGCGTGTAAAAGACGGTCTTTTGCATCCACGCCTGTTTACAGGCGTTCCGCGAATGTCAATGCTTTATTACTACCTTGAATGCCTTGTGAGAGCCGCGGGCGTTCACGTCGAGGATGTAAATGCCCTGGGGCAGGTTGCTTACGTTGATTATGTTGCTCGTCTGGACAGTCTCAACACGGCGTACCGCGCAGCCCTGCATGTCGACGAGTGTCAGCGTAGTCTTTACATCTTCAGCTCCGTAAGGCAGGTCAACATGCAGCTCGTCTGATACGGGGTTCGGGTAAACAGAAGCCTTCGTCTGGCTTACTACCTTGTCTTCGATTGAAGTGCCCTTGCCTTCAAGGTCTATCATATAGCCCAGCACCTGGTCGCCGCGCATTCCGTAGCCGCAGACATAACGTCCGTTGGGCGACATGTCATAAACCGACATGATATAGAAGTCGCCGAGGTCGCAGCCAAGAACGTTGGTAACATAGTCCTGAAGGTACTGCACGCCGCCGTCCTTCGTATAGAGCCAGGCCGACGAACCGAGTCCCTGCCAGCCTACGGCCTTCTCGCCGTTGTTGCTTACGGCTGCAACGCTGCCGTCAACCTCCGCATCGTCGAAGATGAGCTTGTAGCCTTCCTCCTCGTTCCATATCCACGGGCCGGGGAACGCCGAGTCGCCCGTGCTGCCGTCGCCGCCTATCCACTTGCCGTCGGGAGATACCGAACGGGCCGAAGCCACAAGGTTGTCATAGCAGTCCTGATGGTCGTCATAATTGATGTCGTCCTCGTCCTTGCTTGTGTCTTTAAGCATCATGCGCTGCGTGTAAGAGCCGTCCTCGTTGCGGGTCCACACCGCGCCGAACCTCGGGCCGAAGATGTCCTGCCAGCCAACGATTACGCTGCCGTCATAACTTACGCCGAGGGCGCTGGTTGACCTGTCTATGTTGTCGAACTTGCTGCCGAGGTCTATAACGTTGTCCGTACTCATTGCAACGGCATGCGCCAGCACGGTATTTGTAATCTGGTTCCTCACGTATGCGTTACCCACAACTGTCTTGCCGTCGCCGGAGAACTGCCAAGGTGCCGAAGCCGTCTCGCCTGACATGTAGCCGGTGCTTGCCAGCGGTGTCCACGTCTCGTTCTCTATGTCGTATATGCCCGCGCAGTAACCGCTTACTGACGTATTGTCGGCCTTGCGATAGAAGTTTCCTTCCTGTCCGAACAGGTTGCACACGCCGCTCTTGTACATCATGGTGGTGTAACCGCCTGTATAGCTGTCGTCAACCGTAAGTTTCGAGAACGTCTCGCCGTCGTCAACCGAGCGGTAAACCATGCCCTGCGAACCGGCAACGGTCAGAACGTCGCCGCTCCATGTCGCGTCGTTCCATGCTATGACGTCAGAGCCTCCGGCACGGCTCGCCGTCTTTGTCCATATCCCCGTGGGCAGCACGGCTGTCTGCGTCCATGTAGCTCCGCCGTCGCGCGTAATGTAGACAACATTGTCCGTCGTGGCTATGCCCTTATTATCATCGAAGAACCTGATGCGGTAGAATGTTCCGCCGCTAATCTGGTAAACGTCAGCCCATGTCTTGCCGTAGTCTTCAGACTTCTGTATGTGTCCGTTCTTTGTAACCATGAAGAAGGTGTTGCCTGTATGCGTGATGTACTGCGGCACTCCGTTTACGCCCGTTGCCATTGAGAATGTGTCGCCGGTGTCGGTCGTGTACCATACGGCATAGCTGCCGTCGGTGTACTCAACGCCGATTACACCGTAAGTTGCGGTCTCTGAAGCGACAGTGCCGTCGTCATACAGTCCGTAAAGGAAGTCCATCGCCCAATACGTGTCAACCGTGCCTTCGTCGCCTTCGGGCTGAAGGTTGATAGGTTCAAACGAATTTCCTCCGTTGCTGCTGAAATACAATCCGCCGTCCTTGCCGCCGAGCAGAAACTGATAGTTTGACAACGGAGCCACAGATGTAAGGGCGGCAGGTTCAAACACAACGTATGTTCCGCTCTGTTCATCAAGTCTGAAAAAGTCCATTATCTCCTTCCAAGAAGTACCGTTATTAGCCGACCTCAGAAATATGCCCGACTTGCCGTCGGCGCTTTCGCCAATGGCAAAAACATTGTAATCTGACACATAAAGCACGTCGTTATATGTGTAAGCAAAATCACTGTACACGTTTTTCTCCCAATCAGACACAACTGGTATGGCGTCACAAGGCATCGGGGCGGTAACAAACTTGCCGTCGCCGGAGAAGCGGGCAACGCCGCCTATGCCCTGTCCGGCCGATATACCGCCGATGTTGGTGAAAGCGCTTGCGTCTCCGCCTTTCTTTGCGTCCCATAGAAGTATGGGCATGTTTTGGTCTTGCGAACCCACAACGATTCCGTCGTTGTTCACGCCGTTGGCATCAAATCTCACATCCGAGATGTAAATCTGCGCCGATGCCGCGCCTGCAACGCACAGGCCGAGCAATGATAGTAATGTCTTTTTCATACATCTAAAGTTTTAGGTTAATATCAATATTCAGCTTTTACGTTTCTGCCGCAAAAGTAAAAAAGCGGACGATAATTTACAAATCAAATTGTTCACGATTCATAAATCGTGAACAATTCATGCCCGTTTTCACCTCTCAAGATGGTGTACTGACGCTCCGACACAGGCCGATGGCGGCACAGTCGGCATGCAAATGTTTACATACTGCCGTCCGGCGGCTTTCCAAAAGGCCGTCTTTTACCTTGCGAAAGGCCATCTTTCGCACGCTAAAAGGCCACCTTTCGCAACGCAAAAGGCGGCCTTTTGGTTTTCCGCAGTTTTCCTACGGACAAAGCATGAGCTGATTTAACGTGGGTCAGGCATAAGCATACGCCGTTTATAGGGCATAATTCTAATATTTACAAGACATTAATCTTATACCGAACTAACGTAGATTTAATAAGAACAGGCTTGTTACTAATGCAAATGGCAGATATAAAATAGAAACAAACGGAATTGTTCACGATTCACGAATTGTGAACAACACCAGCCCCGGAAAAGCTTTCCGCCTCCTCAAGAGCCATTTTCCGATAGAGCGACGGCGGCATTCCGGTGATGTTCTTGAACACTTTTATGAAAGTGCCGTATGCCGAGTAGCCCACACTTTCGCCGACACCGCGTATGGTGATGTTGCCATAATGCTCAACATCGGCCAGTCGGCGGCAGGCCAACCGCACACGGTATTCGTTGACGAAGTTGCTGAAGTTCTTGCCGTAGACGGCGTTGATGGTCTGGGACACATAGGTGCTGTTAGAGCCTACAATCCTTGCCAGAGTGTCCAAAGAGAAGTCGGGATTGCAGAATTCGGTGCCGTTGTCCATCTCGCTGGCTATCGCCGCAGCCAGCTTGTCGCGCTGTTCGTCGTTAAGGCTGCTTCCCTTGTACTTTGCGTCGTCACTTTCGTCAGCCGCAAACACTTCCTGCGGTTCTGACGGCGCAGGCTGTCCAGCCTGCACAACAGCTTTCTTGCGTTCGCCTTCAACCGTGTTTCCGGCTGAAATCTGGCGGTTGAGGTTGAACAGGCTGCGGTAGTTCTCGTCCAGGCGGCACTTCTGCCGGTAGACATACAGCAGCAACAGCGACACCAGGACTATGCCCACCGTGACGCAGGCTATTATGGCGCGCTGGTGGCTTATCACCTGCAACCTACGTTCCTCAGCACGCCTCAGGGCTGAAATGTCGCGCTGCGCCTTCTCCGTTTCGTACAGGAAGTGCTGGTTTTTCACCATGTCAAGCTCACGTAGGTCGAACACCGAGTCTTTCACGGCATAATATTCCAGCTTCATGTCGAGAGCCTTGCGCCTGTCGCCCTTGGCCGCATAAAAATCGGAAAGCGACTTCAAAACGTCAACGAACATGTGCCTCAAGCCGTTCTTTTCGGCCAGGCGGTTGCAGAGGTTCATGTAAACAAGGGTAGAATCGCTGTATCCCATGCTCTCGTAAACCTTATACACCTCATTGTAGGCCGAGCACTCGTAACGCGCCCCGATGCCCGCCGCGCCGGCCTTGGCGGCCAAACGCTTGAATATGGTTACGGCTTCGCCCAGCCGCCCCTCGCCTTTTAGCACAATGCCATGCGTGTAACCGTCCATAAAGCGGCTTACGTCTGTCGGCTTGTGGGGCGTATGCTGCGCCTCGGCATAATAGCGGCGCGCGCTCTTGACGTCGCCCGTGTAGATGTAAGCCCCGGTCAGGTTCTGGCATATTTTGTACACGGTCTCGTTGTCGCCGGCGGCTTTTCCGTACTCGATGCCTTTAGTGTAAAGGCGTATGCCGGTTTCATAATCCTGGAACATGCTGTACACATTGCCCATGTTCTTGTAGAAAACGGCCGAATATGGCATATCACTGCTGCGCTCGCTGACCTTCAATCCGTCGACGTAGAACAGCAAGGCGTTGGAAAAATTGCCGCCGTCATAGTATATGTCGCCGGTCTTCAGATGTGCCAAAGCGCACGTCCTGGCATCGGCGTCTGACATGTCAGGCTCCACCCTGTTGCACACCATCATGTACATCACGAGCGCCTTCTCGTCGTTGCCTTGCTGCTTGTATCTGTCTCCGGCGGCTATTATCCTGTCGCTCGTCCAGTCTCGGCACTTGGCTATGAGGCTGTCGTACTTGTTGACGGCAGCAGCAGAAGCCCTGAAGCACAAGGCAAGCGACACCAGCGCCAGCACACATGCCAGCGCACGCGCAGTCTTAATATGTCGTAAAAGCTGTATCACCTGCTGCAAAAATAAGCAATTTTTCTTTATTTATACACAAAATGTGACAAAAAGAAACATTTGTCTGCAACGAAAAAAACGTTTCACCGCTATTTATCCGTCAGCCAACGGAGCATGCAATACCGGCAGAAGAGCGGCTGTTAAATGGGGAATGGGGAAACGACGGTTGACAATTATGATTAGCCTTGAGGCCATCTTAAAACAAGACAAATCACAATCATACGTTCCCTGCTCTCCATTCTCATTTTAAAACATGGCAAATCGGAATGCAAAAGGTCACGTTTTACAATGCAAAAGGCCGTCTTTTAGCGTGTAAAAGACGGCCTTTTGGAAAGCGTTTCGTAAGTTACTGTATGTCAACGGATTACGGATTTGTCAACCGTTATGCGCAAAGTGTCCCTGTCAAAGACTATTCCCGTGCGCTCGATGAAGGCCGAAAGGCGGCCCGAAGAGGCCAGTCCGTGCGGCGTGCCGGTATGTATGCAGCCGTCGCCGAGCATGAGCCAGAGCGTGTCGGCAGCCTGGAGGGCAAGCTCGAGGTCGTGGGTTGACATGAAGATGGTCTTGCCCGTGTCGTGGCTGAGGCGCGCAAGGAGGAGCATCGCCTCCACCTTGCTGGGATAGTCGAGGTAAGCCGTCGGCTCGTCGAGGAAGATTACCGGCGTCTGTTGCGCCAAAGCCTTGGCTATCATCATCTTCTGCCGCTCTCCGTCGCTCAGCGTCGATATTACGCGCCGCGCCAGTCGGGATATTCCAACCTGCTCCATCGACTCGCTGACGATGCGCCTGTCGCCGTCGGACAGCGTACCCCAAAAGCCCGTGTACGGCGTGCGGCCGAGCGCAACGGTCTCTTCAACGGTCATGTTCATGGCTTCGGGGCGCGCGGTAAGCACCACACCTACCGTCCGCGCCATGTCCTTGGCCGTGTAATCGGATATTTCCTTACCTTTTATATATATGCTGCCGCCCAACTTCGGCAGAAAACCGGCAAGCGTCTTGAGCAGCGTCGACTTGCCCGCCCCGTTCGCCCCGATAAGGCAAGTGAAGCGTCCGCCCTCGATTTCGGCATTGATGCCCGACGCCACAAGACGGTTGCCGCCATGCTGGCGGTAGCCGATGGAAAGGTCTTTTATTCCTATCATTATTTTATTTTAATTGAGAATGGAGAGTTGAGAATGGAGAATTATGATTACCATTGCACGTTAAAACAACAAAGCAAATCATAATTCTCCATTCTCAACTCTCCATTTTCAACTATTAATTAACTTTCTCGCATACTCGATTATCGTGTCCTCACCCTTCTGGAAGTCGTCGTCCGTCAGGCTGACGCTGTAGTCCGGCTCGATGCCGAACTCGGTACACTGCAGGTCCTTGTCGTACATCGGGCAGGCGCTGAACCTCACCGCCCAGCCGTTTGGCAGCTCGCTGCTCATCGGCATGCCTGCTCCGCCGCCCGTCTTGTCGCCAACCACAGTTACGTTGGGGCAGCACTTCATGTACTTCACGAACTCGTTGGCCGCGCTGAACACCTCGCGGTTGGTAAGCACTACAACCTGCTTGTGCCACCGTATGCCGCTCGACGGCTTCAAGGTCTGCTTCTCCGGCTCGGAGAAATCATCGTGCCCAGGCCCAGTCTTGTGCTGTATGTAGCCTACATGGATGCTCTCGTCGGTAAAGCGAGTAGCCAGTTTCTCCGCCGTTGTGAGCTGTCCGCCGCCGTTGCCGCGCACGTCTACAATCAGTCCCGTGCACGAAGCGAGGTAATAAAGCACCTCGTCAAGGTTGCCGTCGCCGATGCCGTTCTCGAACGAAGGACAGTAGATGTAGCCTATGTTGTCGTCGAGCTTGCGGTATTGAAGCCCCGACGCAATCTTGTAATCTGTCCCAAGATAGCGGCGCAGCAGGGAATCGCTGAAGTTGGTGGGATAGTCTTCCTTCCAACTCCAATACCTCGCGTTGTCAAACGGAGAGTAAAGGTTCACGTGTCCGTCGCGCAGTTCGCCGAGCATATTGCCCAAAACCTCGAACAGCTGGTCGTCGTTCATCCTCTCGTCCACCTGCAGGCTGTACCTCGCACGCACCTCGTTCCAGTCAAGTCCGTACTCGTCGGCCTTGTAGCCGAAGAAGCAATAACGCTCGTCCATTATCTTCCAGAGTGCCTCGAAGTTGCCTTCCGGACTGTCGGAAAACTCTTCCTCGTCAACGCATGATGCCGCAACGAAGGCCGCAAGAAGTGGAATTATGACGTAAAACAGCTTTTTCATGGGATGATGTTGGTAAGTTTGAACGTCCTTACGAAACCTATAAGGAACATGTTTGAATATGTATGATACTTCAGGTTGTTGACCTTGGCCTGGCGGTAGTCGCCGAGATAGCCCACGCGGAGCGTCGTCTTGCCGAGCGTGAAGTCAACAGTGAGCATCTGGCGGAGCGACGGCGTGGAGGCGACTGTTGTAGGAACGACGTTGTGGTCGTAGTCGCCGCGCGAGAAAATCTCGTAATATGACTGGCCGTAATTTGGACTGAACATCACTCCGAACAGCGGAACGCTGGCCTGATAGCGCGCCGACATGGGCACACGCCCAAGCCTGAAGCGGTATGTCGCGGCGGCACTCGGGGCGATGTTGAGCGCAAGACGCGCCTGCGCAGGGTTGTTCCCGTTGCGCGTGTTGTAAAGGAAGCCCACGTCAAGGTCGGCCTGCGCACCAGCCATTACATTGAACCGGCCGCCCATAAAGTCCCAGTTGTAATGCACACCGTAGGTAAACGTGTACATGCCGGCCATCTCGCTGCCGTTGCCCGAACGGTTGTCGGCGTATGCAAACGAGCCTTGGTGCATGAGCATACGGGACCAGCGGCTGCCTTCACGGCGGCGGATTGTATGCGAAACATAACGCAACTCCCAGCCCGAATACTCCTCCGGCGACAGGTATGTGTCAAGAATGCTTGCACCGCCAATGCCAAGCATCTGGGCGTTTGTTATCACCTTATTACTATATAAGGTGTCACCGCCCTGGCCGAAAACGGCCAGCGGCAGGACGGAAAACACTGATATGCAAATTAAACGTATCGCTTTCATCATCCAATATGCAGCCCCTCACTGCCTTACAAATGATGAGGGGCGTGGTTAATTATAGTTGCTTGCACATTCACTCACCACGTGTGAGGGACAGGAAGAGGCTTTCAGTCTTCGCCGAAGAGGTTGAGCTGCCCGGTAATCTCGTCAATAACCTGCTGCTGGCTCTTGCCTGCATCGGGGTCAAGGTTCTCGTCTTTCGCATCGTCAGACGGCATTCCGCCTTCCTCCTCATCATCGTCCTCATTACCGTCGGCACGCTCCAACGGTTCAAGTTGTTCTATCTTGTCAACTGTCCACGTGGTAAGGCGCTTGCCCTTGGCCTTAAAGCCCTTTACGGCAATGAACTCCGCGGCGTCGACTTCCATCGGGTCGCGGAACGAATCGTTGCCTCCGAAGGTTATGCGGAAGCGCGGATAAGGCTCGTCTGTAAGGAAAACGAGACGGCTGTTGGGGTTTTCGCCGACGTAGTTCTGCTTCCTCTTCGAGCCTTCCAGCATGAAACGCTTTATGTAAGGATAGCCTTGCTGGTCGGCATCGTAGAGCACCGCCGTCCACACTTTGTGCTCGTCGTACTTCTCTATGATGCGTATGTTGTCCTCATAGTGGTTGTTCACATCGAAGTTTGACAGGTAGAAGTCGCCTCCCTCAAGCACAACAAGGATGCTGTCGCCCTCGTTGAACTCGCCGAGAAGCCGTCCGTGGTCGTCGTAGTTGAGGCGTTTCACGTCGGGGTCGAACCAGACTTTACGTCCGCCGAGCGTGCTGTGGCCGTGGCTTTTCAGCGAAATGCGGTGTACGTTGAAACGTGTCATCACCACGCCGCGCGCCGAACGCCCCTTGATTGCCACCTCCGAGAAGTCTTTTTCCTTAAAGATGTTCTTCAAGCGGGGTGCCGGGTCGAGGGTGACTTTTATCACTTCGGCCTCTCCGTTGGGGTTGGCGGTAAAGTAAACCACACGCGAACCGGGCGTGCCCATAGTCAAGTCGTACTCGCGGTCGCGCGTAACGCTGGTGACGTTAAAGCGTTTCATGTAGTATTTTCCGAGCTTTCCGTCGCGGTAAACCACGTTGTATATTGTGCGCTTGTCGTTCTTCTTGAACACGGACACATGCAGGATGTTCTTCCCGACGAATATCTTGTCGGCCACTTTCACGACCTTATACTTGCCGTCCTTGTAGAAAATGATGATGTCATCGATGTCGGAGCAGTTGCAGACGAACTCGTCTTTCTTCAGCCCCGTGCCTATAAAGCCGTCGTTGCGGTTGATGTACAGCTTCTCGTTGGCCTCGACAACCTTGGTGGCCTCTATCGTGTCGAAGTTCTTTATCTCGGTAAGTCGCGGATGGGCGGCACCGTATTTCTGCTTGAGGAACGTAAACCAGTCGGCCGTTACGTCAACCATGTGGGCCAGCTTGTAGTCAATCTCCTCAACCTCGGCCTTGATTTTGGCCATCAGTTCGTCGGCCTTGTCCTTGTTGAACTTCAGTATCCGCGCCATCTTTATGTCCATAAGGCGCAGAATGTCGTCCTTTGTCACTTCGCGGATGAACTGCGGATAGAACGGCGTAAGGCGCTCGTCAATGTGCGCGCAGGCCGCGTCCATGTCGGGAGCAAGCTCGAACTTGCGGTCCTTGTATATGCGTTCCTCGATGAAAATCTTTTCAAGCGAGGCGAAATGCAGCTGCTCTAAAAGCTCGCGCTTGCGTATTTCGAGTTCCTTGCGGAGCAAGTCCATCGTGTGGTTGACCGAATAACGCAGCACGTCGCTTACCGAAAGGAACTGCGGCTTGTCGTCCTCTATGACGCAGCAGTTGGGCGATATGTTGATTTCGCAGTCCGAAAAGGCGTACAGGGCGTCGATGGTCTTGTCTGACGAAACGCCCGGCGCCAGGTGGACTTGTATCTCAACCTGCGCCGCCGTGTTGTCGTCAACCTTGCGCGCCTTGATTTTTCCTTTCTCGATTGCCTTCAGGATAGAGTCTATTAGGGTTGAAGTTGTCTTGCCATAAGGTATCTCGCGGATGACGAGGGTCTTGCTGTCGAGCTTCTCTATCTTTGCCCTTACCTTCAGCACGCCGCCGCGCTGGCCGTCGTTATACTTGCTTACGTCGATGCTTCCGCCAGTGGAGAAGTCGGGATAAAGCATGAACGGCTCGTCGTGAAGGCAGCTCACGGCGGCGTCGCATATCTCGTTGAAGTTGTGGGGCAGTATTTTCGACGACAGGCCGACGGCTATACCCTCCGCGCCCTGCGCCAGAAGCAACGGGAACTTGGCCGGAAGCGTGATGGGTTCCTTGTTCCTTCCGTCATAGCTCAGCTGCCACTCGGTGGTCTTGGGGTTGAAAACCACATCCAAGGCGAACTTCGACAGCCTTGCCTCAATGTATCGCGGAGCCGCCGCACGGTCGCCGGTGAGTATGTTTCCCCAGTTTCCCTGGCAGTCAACGAGCAGGTCTTTCTGCCCCAACTGCACCAAGGCGTCGCCTATCGAGGCATCGCCGTGGGGGTGGAACTGCATCGTGTGCCCCACGATGTTGGCCACCTTGTTGTAGCGTCCGTCGTCCATGCGCTTCATAGAGTGCAGTATGCGCCGCTGCACAGGCTTCAGGCCGTCCTCTATGTGGGGCACGGCGCGCTCAAGTATAACATAAGAGGCGTAGTCGAGAAACCAGTTCTGGTACATTCCGCTAAGGTGATGCACCACCGAAGCGTCAAACCTGTTGACAGGCTTGTACACCTCGCCGCCGGCCTGCACCACGCCCTCTTCGGGCTGTTCCACGTCTCCGGCCTGCTCCTCGAAGCTCTCGTTGTCCTTTATCTCGTCGTCCATGATGATGTTGTTGTATATGAAGAAAATGCCGCCGGGCGGCATTGAACGCGGCGCAGAAACGTGTCCCGGCCACTTTGCAAGGTACAAAGATAGTGCAATTTGAGCGAAATGCAAAATATTTTGGCAAGGAAGTTAAAGGAGTTAAAGAAGTTATCACTCCGCTACGCTTCGTTAGGAGTTAAAGCCGAATGCCTTGTTGGTTGTCTGCGGTTAAGCTATTGGCTATAACTTCTTTAACTCCTGTAACCTCCTTAACTTCTTAAACAAAGTGCTATAAAAGCTTTTGTTTTGTAAAACAATGTCAACAAAGCCGCAAGTCAAAATCCGTTTAAGCCCTTGAGGATGCCGTCGGCGCGCATGGGAACGCAGTTCGGCATGAAAAACAGCATTTTTCGACATTTCACGTATAGTGCTATAAACCAACTACTTACGGTCAAAAGCCGCACAGTACCTGCCCTAACGCTCTGCAAAAGACGACCTTTTACAATGCAAAACGCCACCTTTTGCAATGTATTTAACCGTCTTTCGCACCACCATTAACCGCCTTTCTGCACGAAAAACGCCAAAACAAGACCGTAAAACAGCCATTTTTCACCTAAAAAAGCACAAAAACACAGTTCACAATACGCCACAATCCGCATTCCAAACTCTGGTTTACGAAATCACAATGTAAAGAAAATGGAAAAACAAAAACTTAATAATCCTTAAAGCAAAACGTTCCAACACTCCGCTCAAACCAGCACAAACAATACACAACAATACATCAAAGCCACGACAATTGGCACAAAACAAAATGCCAAGCGGCTGAATATCAACCACTTGGCAATCGTCTTCGTGCGCCTGATAGGACTCGAACCTACACGTCGCGAGACACCAGATCCTAAGTCTGGCGCGTCTACCAATTCCGCCACAAGCGCATGTTTACAATGTATTTGGTTTGAAAACCGTTGCAAAGGTAATACAAAATTTCGATTGAACGAAATAAAAGCGGAAATACTTTCAGCTTTCGCCGCAGAGCAGGAAAGCAAAGGGCGCAAGGCGGAACTCGCCCGGAAGAGGAGGAAAAACAGGGCTGCTGCATGAGTTTTTGGACGCGCCGGGCACGGTTTTCTTGCTTATTTGTATTACCTTTGCCGCCGGTTCCGCACGTTGCGGAACGTTAACCGTTTAATAATTATTTATGTACAAAACAGTTTTCAACAAGCGCGAGAGCATGAAGTTCACGCACTTCAGCCGCAAAAGGTATGCCCTGTTCGCATGCCTCGGCCGCGAAGTGCTCATCGGAACGCTCAGCGTCGCCACGTTGACTTACGCCAAGGCTGACGGCGTAAGCGTGCGCACGGACATGGCCGGCACAGGCATGGCCGACTCGACACGCACCGTCATGCTCGACGAAGTTGACGTTACGGCATCGCGCGCACCGCTGGCCGCCGGCCGCGCACCGAGAATTGTAACTGTGCTGGGACGCGAGGAGATTGCCGCCGCGCCAGCACAAAGTGTCAATGACCTACTGAAATACGCCGCAGGAGTGGATGTCCGCCAGCGCGGAGCAATAGGAGCGCAGACAGACATAGGCATCCGGGGCGGCACAAGCGAGCATATAGCGATACTGCTCGACGGCATAAACATCTGCGACCCGCAGACCGGTCATAACGCCTTCGACCTGCCCGTAGACATCGGAGACATTGAAAGAATAGAGGTAATAGAAGGCCCTGCCGGGCACATCTTCGGCACATCGTCGCTGCTCGGGGCGATAAACGTAGTGACAAAGGCCGCAACCGAAAGCGGCGGAAGCGTACATGCAGGGGGCGGCTCGTTCGGATATGCCGACGCAGGGGCACGGCTTTCACTGGCAACAGGCAAATGGAGCAACTCCGTAAGCGGCGGATATACGCGCAGCGACGGCTACAGCCGCAGCAAGAACGGCCACCTTAACGCCGACTACAGCGGCGGACGGGCGTTTTACAAGGGACGTTACAAGGACAAAGACCTTACCGTAAGCTGGCACGCGGGCATGAGCGTGAAGGACTGGGGCAGCAACACGTTCTACAGCACGCTGTCAGACGAGCAATACGAGCACACATTAAAGTTTTATACGGCAGTAAAAGCCGAGGCGAAGGCAGGGCGGTTCCACTTCCTTCCGTCTGTTTACTGGAACCGCTATCACGACCGTTACGAGTTTTACCGGGGCGCACCTGAGCGTTCGCCGTTCAACTACCACCGCACCGACGTCATCGGGCTGAACCTCAATGCGTGGTTCGACTGGGCGCTGGGGCGCACCGCTTTCGGTGCGGAAATACGCAACGAGGACATAATATCGACAACTCTCGGCGAACCGCTTGACAACCCCAGGCGCATACACGGCACCGAGAGAGACTACACCGTGGGGCTTAACCGCACAAACATAAGCCTGTATCTTGAGCACAACGTCACCATAGGACGCTTCACTGCGTCGGCAGGCTTCACCGCGGTTAGGAACACTTGGAGCGAAATGCCCTTCAAGCTGTACCCCGGTATAGACGCAAGCTATGCCCTGACAACAGCCTTGAAGGCATACGCTTCATTCAACATGTCGCTGCGCATGCCGTCGTTTACCGAGCTGTACTACTCCGTTGACGGGCACAAGGCCGACAAGCACCTGAAGCCGGAGGAGATGAAGGCCGTAGAACTCGGGCTGCGCTATGCGGCAGGCGGCGTCAACGCCACGCTATCAGTGTACCGCCATTGGGGCAGGAACATGATAGACTGGCTCATGAAGGGCGCAGAAGAAGCCCCACCCAGCCTCCCCACAGGGGAGGAGACAGGCAACAGCAATGGCAACCTTGCCCCTCCCCTAAGGGGAAGCATGGAGGGGCTACAGCCTGGCGTGTGGACTTCGGTCAACCATGCGCGCATCAACTCCACCGGCGTAGAGGCCAACGTGGCGTTGGATTTCCACCGCCTCATGCCCTCGCAGCGCGTACTGCGCTCGCTCGGCGTGGCCTACGCCTACATAGACCAGAGCCAACGGCGCGAAGAAGGCGTGCAATCGCTGTACGCGCTTGAATACCTCCGCCACAAGGTTGTTGCCCAGCTCGGACTCGACCTGCCGCCGAGCCTCGCCTTGGACGTGAAGTACCGATTCCAGCAGAGGCGCGGCTCGTACACCGACACCAACGGTATTAACCGCACGTACAGGCCCTACCAGCTCGTAGACGCGCGCCTGGCATGGAGCAAGCCGCGCTACTCGCTGTACGTAGAGGCCAACAACCTCTTCGACACCGACTACGTAGACTACGGCAACGTGCCGCAACCCGGCCTGTGGGTGATGGCCGGAGCACGCTTCAGTTTCAGTCTGTAACCAAACAGCCTGCCGCAGTTACGGTTTTCAACGGCGGTAGAACGCAATGCAAAAGGTGGCCTTTTACCGTGTAAAAGGCCACCTTTCATTACATAAAATGCCGCCTATTGCGTTGCAAAAGGCGGCATTTTAAATTTGTAATTGCCTAAGATTGCGGTTTGCGCAGCAACGATGCGCCATCAGAACGTATAGCCAAGGCTTAGCATCCAGTTGCTGTTCTTTACACTTACCTCCGACACATCCTCGTTGGCAATGTCCGTAAGACCGAACTCATAAGTGAAGCCAAGATAGTAATGGCTTGCGAACGTAACACCGGCTCCAACCTGAAGGCCGCAATCGAAACGCTTTAGCACGCCGTCATCGCCGAAGATGTCAGTGTCGGCCTCAAACGAATCACTGCCGTCAGTGTACTCTTCCTTGTACTTTCCGCCAACTCCATAGGCGAAGTATGGACCGAAGTCTACCTCAACCTGGAATGCGTCGCTGAAGTTATAGCGGTAAGATGCCAGAATGGGTATTTGCAGATACATCGGACTCATTGTAGCCTTGTCCTTATATCCGTTGTAAGCCTCCTCGAACTTCAAGCCCTTGCTATGGAAGTAAAGGCCAGTCTGTATGTACAAGCTCTGCATCAACGGGATGTCGGCGATTGCTCCGACGTGGAACGCCGTGCGGCTGTCGGGCGTGTCATCGAAGTCTCCAGTCATGCTTGCGAAGTTAAGTCCGGCACGTATTCCGAACCTTACGCCCTGGTCGGCCTTCTCCGTCGAGAAGAAAGAAGTTGATGTGCTGCTTGCCCTCTGGGCTGATGCCGTAAGCACGCCAAGCGCACATACGGCTACCAAAAATAGTTTTTTCATTGTTGTAACGTGTTTTTATATTAATAATAATGTGATATTAAAGTCTTTCAAAGGTTGAAGTCCATGCGCCAGACGTTATACACCTTGTCGGCCGAGCCGCGCTGCGAGAGGAAGAAGATGCTGCGTCCGTCGGGCGACCATACGGCAGAAAGGTCGTTGCCGGGATGGTATGTAAGCTGCGTCAGCTGCGTGCCGTCAGTGCGGACTACGAAGATGTCGGTATTGGCTATGCCCTCCTTCTCCGACTTGCTGTTGCCCGTCACGAGCAGCCATTTGCCATCTGGCGACAGCTGCGGCGTGGTAAAACTCTTGCCCTGCTGGGCGAGGATTACCTCCTCGACACCAGTCTTGAAGTTGACGCGCCATATCTCGCTCTCCTTCTTGTCGGTAAAACGCGCACAGTACACCTCGTCCTGCGTCCCAGGAATGAGGCATACGGTCATGCCGCGCGAGTAGTTTGAGAAAAGGTTTGTCTTCCTGTCATAACTCCACAGGCTGTAACTTGACAGTCCTTCGCCGCGGTGGAAGAAGATTGTATTGCCGTCAGGAGTGATTACTCCGCCAAGGTCGTTGTCGTTGCCGTTGGAGATTTGCCTCACCACAGTGCCCTGGTTGGCGTCGACGAGATATATGCCTTGATGTCCGTTGCGTATCTCGGTGAAGCAGAGCGTGGTACCGTCGGGACTCCAAGAGAAGCCCTGCACGTTGGTGCGGAACGTGCGCTGCACGCTGGCTCCGCCCTTTGCGGCACTCTTAATCATAATGTTCGTAGTGCCGTTCTTCTCGTTGACGTATGCCAACCGCTTGCCGTCGGGCGACAAGGCGATTTGAGGCACAACCCACCAGTCCATCGCCGTAGACTTGCGCGAGCCGAAAATGCTCGACGCACGGCTAACGATGTTGCCGTCATAGTCGGCCACACGGTCGGCGTCATCTGTGATTTTCTCAAACTTTACACCACCTTCCTCGGGCACAAACACCGTAGAGAAGTCGAACTTGATTTTCTTCGCGCCTGCCACTGTCACCGCAACGGCAAGCGCAACTGTAAGTAATCTTCTTTTCATATCTGTCTTGTTTTAAGTGTGAATGCCACAAAACACATGCTGCCACACAGCCTCCGCGTGCCGCAACGCTTCCATACGCCACGGCATGGGCATGCAATGGCGCGTAGCGGCGGTACGCATGCCGGCACGGCAGAACGTAAGCCGCTATAACGTCGCCTGCGGACGTGAAGTTCACAGGCGGCAGCGTGAAAAGAAAACCTTTCATAATTGGCCGTTATTTAGGGATTTTCTCTGTCGCAATAAGAATGAATGAAAAAAGAGCGGACGTCTTTTTCACAATCCTTATCATCCCAAGGGAACGGCCAAGCACCCCGAACAAGATAAATAAAAGGAGAAAAACGCCCGCATCCGGGCGCATCTATTCCCTTCCATCCTCTTGTTCATCCCAAGTAATTTGGCCGTTATTTTGAGATGAGAACGAAGTTCATAAACACGTTAGTCATGCTCTGATTTCATGCCACACCTTGCAGGCGTGACAGTGCAAAGGTAGCAAAATAATCTTAACGCACAAATAAATGCCACGATTTTGTGGCCTTAATACGGCGTGGAAGCTGTGTCTGTACACTTTTCCGGCACAGCTTCCGCACCCTTGCTTACATTCCGTTACATTCCGGAAGCTTTCCGTTACAGTTTTCATCCGCCAAGAACAGCCATGCAAAAGGTGGCCTTTTAGCGTGTAAAAGGCCACCTATCATACGATAAAAGACCGCCTTTTAGAATGTAAAATGCAGCCTTTTGAAATTGTAAGTACAACGGACGAAAATACAGGCAATGTTTGTAAATAACAAAAAAAGTAACTATATTTGCACATGACAAATGCCATTATTACCTTCAACAAAAAACTGCAAATGCCTACATCATTTATATTAACCTATTAAAACCTTACCGCCATGAGAAGAGTTGACAGCATAATGTTTTATCTGTTCTGGGTTATTTATTTCGCAACCCTCGTATTCAGCAGCGAAAAAGTTGACAGACTGTTTGATGAACAGACGGGAGACATGCTGCAAACAGCCAACGCCGTTGTTTTCGGAGCATATTTCCTGTGCCGCGTGGCGGTGCGTTACAAGGCGGAGAAAAAGGTCGCCGAAGACCATATTTTCCTGCTGATAGTCGCCGCTTTCAACATTGTAGTGTACAATTTCCTGTGACATGCGGCGGAGATACAACATGTGCAGGACGGCCTTGGGCGGACTAATGCGCACCGGTCAAAGAAAAAGGGATGAACCGTCAACGGTTCATCCCTTTATTGTTTATCGCTTCAACTTGAACGAGTTTTCAATGCTCTGTATCTCGCTGCTGAACATCTTGTCTATTTTCAGCCGCGTCTCAACCTGCGTACAGCTGTGGATTACGGTCGAATGGTCGCGTCCTCCCACGAGCTTTCCTATGCGCGAGGCCGGCATCTTGGTGTATTTCTGCGCCAAATACATCGACACCTGACGCGCCACAACATAGTCGCGCTTGCGGCTGCGGCTCATAACGGCGGTGGTGGAGACGTTGAAATGGTTGCATACGGTGTCGAGGATGTCGTCCATCGTGAGCGGTTCGTTGTCTATCTTGACGGCGCGCTTGATAACCCTTTCGGCCAGACGCATGTCTATCTTGCAGTTGTACACCACGGAGAAGGCCAGCAGCGAGTTGATAACTCCTTCCAAATCGCGCACGCTTCCGTTGGCCGTCTGGGCGATGAACTGCACCACATCCTCGGGAATGTGCAAGCCGTCACGTTTGATTTTGCTTTTAAGTATGTCGACGCAGAGCTGTATGTTGGGCTTCTCAAGCTCGGCAATGAGTCCGCAGCTGAAGCGTGTCAGCAGGCGGTCGCTCATGCCTTGGAGGTCAACCGGCGGCCGGTCGCACGCCAAGATGATGCGCTTGCCGTTTCGGAAGAGGTGGTTGAAGATGTGGAAAAACGTTTCCTGCGTCTTCGTTGCCGACACCCACTCCTGTATGTCGTCGACAATCAGCATGTCGATGGTCTGGTAGAAGTTGATGAAGTCGTTGGTACAATTCTTCAGCACGGCATCGGTGTACTGCACCTGGAACAGCCTTGCGCTGATGTACAGCACGCGTTTCTGTGGGTACAGCTCTTTTGTGCGCACGCCGATGGCGTTTATAAGGTGGGTCTTTCCGCAGCCGGAAGGACCGTATATGAACATAGGGTTGAACTGGGTCGACTTCGGATGCTCGGCTATCGACAACCCGACGGAGCGCGGCAGCTTGTTGCTGTCGCCCTCGATGTAGTTGGCGAAAGTGTGACGAGGGTCAAGCTGGGAGTCGATGTCCTGCGGTTTGGCGGCATCAAGCACCGTCGGCGACTGGTTGATGCGAGTCGTACGTTGCGGCGTCTTGTCGATGTCGGCTATCGGTTCAGGCTCCACTTCCTGCGTCAGCTTGTGCGTCTTGTCTACCATTATGCGGTAGTTTAGCCTTATGTTGGGGCCGAAATATTTGGTCAGCACTTTGGTGAGCAGGCCGATGTAGTTCTCTTCAAGGTATTCAACGAAGAAGTTGCTGGGCACTTGAAGGATAAGTGTCCTGCCCGCTTCGTGGAACGATTCGAAAGCTATCGGCCTGAACCAGGCGTTATATTGCTGCTCGGAGACATTTTCCTTTATAAGCAAAAGGCATTTGTCCCAAAGTGCGTTCGGGGTATAGTCCATGTTTGGAGTGATTATGTATATGTCTTTCGACGCTTTGTCTTTTTAGCGTCTGCAAATTTCGTAAAAATTATCGAGACAGGCAAATAAAACTTTTTGTTTGCAGACTGCGGTTTTTACGTAACTGTCGGTGTTACGGCACTTTATGCAAGTTTTTGTAACAGCGATGTAATATTTATGCTTGCATAAGTGCAAGTACTTGTAAAATAAGATTTTATGCGCGCCGTGCTGACGTGGAAAAGAAAAACGTACAGTTTGGTTTTCAGCCCTGCAAAACTGTTTGCCAAGGCGTGTTTCGGGATTGTTCTGTGAAATTCCCGGCTACAAAACCACTATTTAGATAATTTTTAAATTAACCACACAGGCGGCTTACGGCGGCCGCCTGCCGGACATATGGCGGCATGTAGTGATGCGGCCCCTGACCCTCCGTTTTGCGAAAGACGGCCAATCGCGTTGCAAAAGGCCGTCTTTCGCACGATAAAAGGCCGTCTTTTGCAGTACAAAAGACGGCCTTTCACAACACGCTGGATACCAACGTGTTACGCAGTCAGATATTTACTTGTCCTTTCTTCCGAACAAAGAGAAGTGGACATAGCGTTTCGGATGAGCCTTGAGGTCGATTAGCAGAGAGTCTGCCGAGCGCATCGTGCTGGTAAGATTGTTGTAAAGCGACGGGTCGCGCATGAGCAGGCCGAGCGTGCCTTGGTTGTTGTTAAGCTGTTCGGTGAACTTCTCCACGTTGGCGAGCGTCTCGTCTACGCGCGCCACAGTGGCTGCAACGTCGACAGAACTCAGGTTCTTCGTCAACGTGTTGGCGTTGTCCAGTATGCTGTCGGTGCGCGTCATCATGCCCGGCACGCGCCCTTCGAGAGTTGCAAGCAGGCCGTTCAGGCGGCGTGTGGTAACCGTCAGGTCGCCAGTTACGGTCTCTACGTTCTGCATGGAGTGCACGATGGCCGGATTGGAGAGCAGCGCGTTTACGCTCGTCAGTATGGAGTCAAGCTTCGGCAAAAGCTGCGTGACTGCCGGGATGATATCCTTCACCTTGCCGAGCGCACCGTCGTTGATGCCTCCCTGGATTGTCTCGCCCGGATTGACACGCTCGCGCGGATTGTTGGCAAGCAGCAGATTGATTTTCACGTTGCCAAGCATGTCGCTTACGATTTCGGCGCTGCTGCCCTTCGGTATGCGCAAGCGGTTGTCCACTTCCGCCTGTACCGATATGCTGCCGGAATTGTCATAGCTGTACTGTATGCCCCTTACAACACCTACCTGGTAGCCGTCGGCATATATCGGGCTTGACGCAGACAGGCCGCTTATGTTCTTGAAGGATATGAAATAAGTGTTTGACGTCGAGAAAAGGTTTAGACCTTTCAGGAAGTTCATCCCGAAGAACAGGATTACCAAACCGCATATCGCCACTAAGGCAATCTTGACTTCTTTACTAAAAAACTTCATATTGCTCTGCTTTATTTAGACTTAAACTCTCGTATCGCTTGGTTTACGTTCATCTTAGCGCCGTTCTTGAAGGCTATGATGAACGCCTCGGGAAACTTGTCGAGGATTGACTTGCGCAGACGGTAGACCTCGTTATAGTCGGCGGACGCGCCGTATGTGTATTTGTAAAGTCCGCCTTCCTCATAACAGTCAACGCCATCAAGCCCCTTGAAGTGGCTGCTTCCTTCCGCAAGCCGCCTGCTGCTGGCAAGTATCTGGACTTTGAATACCGGCCTGTCCGCGGTTTCCTGTCCGCCAACGGCCTTCACGTCATTGCTTTCGGCGGTCTTTCCGGCATCGTCCCGGCGGTCTTTCCCGGCCTCATCACCGTCCGTCCGCTCTGCGTTTTCTTCTTCAAACGTGTCGGGAATGTCATCACTGCGCCGCCTATCGGCCTTGTACGGCACGGCAATGTTCTTGTCGTACTTGTCCTTATACTTGGCAAACGCCTCGTAAATGCCCCTCGCCATCTTGTCAATGTTCGACTTGTTGTTCAGGAACTTCTCCTCGTCCGGGGTCGTTATGAAGCCAAGCTCGATGAGACAGGCCGGCATCGAGGTCTCACGCAGCACAAGGAAAACATCCTGCTTTACACCTTTATTCTGCCGTTTCGCAATTGAACAAACGCTGCTTTGCACATACTTGGCCAGCTCAACGCTGCGCGACATGTTCTTGTCGTGCATGAACTCGAACATGATTGTGCTTTCCGGCGAATTTGGGTCGTACCCCTCGTAATGCTCCTTATAGTCTTCCTCAATCATGATGACCGAGTTCTCGCGCTTTGCCGCACTCAACTTCTCGTCCGAACGGCGCATTCCCATCGTGTAAGTCTCAAGCCCACGGGCTATATGTCCGTTCGGAAGGGCGTTGGTATGGATTGATATGAACACGTCGGCCTTGTTCTTATTGGCGATTGAAGCACGTTTGTGCAACGGCACAAACACGTCGGTCTTCCGGGTGTACACCACTTTCACGTCAGGACAATACCGTTCTACGTACCGCCCGAAAGCCAATGCCACATTAAGATTGATGTTTTTTTCGTAAGAGAAATCACCCTTTGCGCCAGTGTCATGGCCGCCATGCCCGGCGTCGATGACGAGCGTAAAACGCTTGTCCGCACACAACGCCACGGCAGAGAAAGAGACCAATGCCAGTAAAATCAATATCGCCTTTTTGCCCATGAGTGCTCTTTTACTGATGCAAAGGTAGTTTTTTGTCGTTAAAAAACTGCCAACCATCAAAAAGTTTTATCATTTATTAAATGTAATTCCACAGACGCGCTGCTTATATCAGCTCCCATCGGGGGATTCAATTTCTCAAGAGTCACGTCGAGAGTAGTTATCATCGGCATCTTTTCCAAAATGCTTCCGCCTATCCTGCCCGCAACATGTTCAAGCAGGCAGGACGGCGTCTGCATCTCCTTATTTATGATTTCAAACATCTCGGCGTAGTTAAGCGTGTCGGCGACATCGTCGCTTTGCATCGCTTTGTCAAACAAATATCCGGCCCGTATGCTCACAACATACTCGCCGCCGGTGACCCTTTCCTGCGGCAGAACGCCATGGTAGGCATGGAAGCGCAGGCCATTGAGGCACACGTAACCTGATTTTAACTCATAATTGGCTTTCGCCGAACTTTGTTTCATAATTCACAATTCATAATCGGGTTGCACAATGGCTGCCCGTTGCCAGCCTACACACATACGGGAAGTTACCCGATGGCAGTTCATAACCCACAACCATAATGCACAACCATGCCACTTACGCCTCGGCTTTTTGCCTTCATATACAACAAGGAACGGCGTATGCCACGATTATGAATTATGAATTATGAATTATGAATTGTCAAATTATCCGCACCTTGACGCTCCGCAGTTCTTGCAGATGAGGCATCCCTCCTGGTAAACGAGCGTCTCCTGGCCGCAAGCCGGGCACTTCTGGCCCTTCGCCTCGGTGCCGTCGGTGATGTATTTCTTGAGCGCACGCTCCACACCGTTCTTCCAAGTGTTGATGCTTTCGCTCTTAAGCTGGAGCGAGCTGACAAGCTTTATGACGTGCTCGATTGGCATGCGGTAACGCAACACGCCGGATATCAGCTTGGCATAGTTCCAGTATTCAGGGTTGAACTTTTCGCTAAGGCCTTCCACCGTAGTCTTGTAACCGCGCTTGTTCTCGAACTGGAAGTCATAACGTTTGCTCCCGTCTTCGTTTACCTGCTTGATTATTTTGCCCTTGGTGACGGTCTTCGGCAATACGATGCCTTCGTCGTCATCCTGCAATCCGGTAAAGATTTCGTATGGATAGCCGTCCAAAAGACCGACAAACGCCACCCACTTTTCCTTGTTGTTCTGGAACCTTACCACATCGCATTCAAGCTCCTTCGGCCTTACCTCGGTAACTTCAGGATGGCGGCAGGGCGGCAGTTGCTGCTGGGTTGTGATTTCCTCGCCGCCTTTTTCCTTCTTCTTTTCAACGGAAAGCATCACTCCTGAGCGCGAGCCGTCACGGTAAACGGTGCATCCCTTGCAGCCAGACTTCCATGCTTCAACGTACAAGCGGTTGACAAGAGCCTCGTCAACGTTGTTGGGAAGGTTGATGGTCACGCTTATGCTGTGGTCCACCCACTTCTGGATTGCCCCCTGCATGCGGACTTTCATGAGCCAGTCAACGTCGTTGGCTGTGGCCTTATAATACGGCGACTTCGCTATGAGTCCGTCTATTTCCTCTTGGGTGTAACGCTTGCCGGTGTCTATTCCGTTCACCTTCATCCAATCGATGAACTTGCGGTGGTAAACGATGTACTCCTCAAACGAGTCGCCCACTTCGTCAACGAAGTCAACGTGCACGTCGGTATCGTTGGGGTTTACCTTGCGGCGGCGCTTGTACACGGGCATGAACACAGGCTCTATGCCGCTTGTTGTCTGTGTCATGAGGCTTGTCGTGCCGGTAGGGGCAATGGTAAGGCAGGCTATGTTGCGCCTTCCATACTTCGCCATGTCGGCGTAAAGCCCGGGGTCGGCCTCGCGCAGACGGCTTACGAAGGGGTTGTTTTCCTCCCTCTTGGCGTCATATACGGCAAAGGCGCCGCGCTCTTTGGCCATCGTCACCGACGAGCGGTAAGCCGACAAGGCCAGCGTCTTGTGCACCTCAACGGAGAAGTCGGTGGCCTCCTGCGTGCCGTAACGCAGCCCCATGGCGGCCAGCATGTCGCCTTCGGCCGTTATGCCCACGCCTGTACGGCGGCCCAATCCGCTCTTGTGCTTGATTTTTTCCCACAAGTGATACTCCGTGAACTTCACCTCCTCGCTCTGCGGGTCGCTCTTGATTTTCTCCATTATGAGGTCGATTTTCTCAAGCTCCATGTCCACGATGTCGTCCATTATGCGCTGCGCCAGACCCACATGCTTGCGGAACAGCTCGTAATCGAAGTAGGCCTTGTCGGTGAACGGGTTGACAACATACGAATAGAGGTTGATTGACAGCAGTCGGCACGAGTCGTAAGGGCAGAGCGGTATTTCGCCGCACGGGTTGGTAGACACCGTGCGGAAGCCCAAGTCGGCGTAGCAGTCGGGTATGCTTTCGCGCTGTATGGTGTCCCAGAACAGCACTCCAGGCTCTGCGCTTTTCCAAGCGTTGTGCACTATCTTGCCCCAAAGCTGCTTCGCGCTGATGCTTTTTTTCACCATAGGCTCGCTGCTGTCAATGGGGAACTGCTGTATGTATTCCCTGTCTTCCACGGCCGCGCGCATGAACTCGTCGTCGATTTTAACCGACACGTTCGCACCGGTTATTTTCCCTTCAGTCATCTTTGCGTCGATGAACGCCTCGCTGTCGGGATGCTTTATGCTGACCGACAGCATCAGCGCGCCGCGCCTTCCGTCCTGTGCAACCTCGCGTGTTGAGTTGCTGTACCTTTCCATAAAGGGCACGAGTCCCGTCGAGGTCAGGGCGGAATTGTTCACCGGCGAGCCTTTCGGGCGCAGGTGAGAGAGGTCGTGGCCCACGCCTCCGCGGCGCTTCATCAGCTGCACCTGCTCCTCGTCTATGCGCAGGATGGCGCCGTAAGAGTCGGCGTCGCCGTCAAGACCGATTACGAAGCAGTTTGACAACGATGCCACCTGGAAGTTGTTGCCGATGCCGGTCATGGGGCTGCCGGCCGGAACTATATATTTGAAATGGTCGAGAAGCTCGAACACTTCCTCGGCCTTCAACGGGTTGTCGTATTTGTTTTCTATCCTTGCAACTTCGTTGGCTATGCGCCAGTGCATGTCGGCTGGTGTCTTTTCGAACAAGTTACCGTAGCTGTCTTTCAGCGCGTACTTGTTCACCCACACCCTCGCAGCCAGTTCGTCGCCGCCGAAATAAACCAACGAAGCCTGGTATGCTTCCTCAAAAGAGTAAGTTTTTCTATTCTCCATGATGACTTTGGTAATAAAATTTTTGTGCAAAGCTACGAACATTTTTCGACAAATAAAAGTAGTTTTCTGATTATTTGCAAATAAATATCCGACGAAAAGTTTTCCAAAAAGGCAAACTTTTTATTGTGCCAAAACGCAAATGTTGCTGTGTTTGAGGCACTACGACAAGACGGACGGCACATCTAATCAACATCATCAGACACATTCGTCCGTGCGGATTAATTGAGAATTGCGAATGGGGAGTGGAGAATTATGATTACCTTTAAGGTTGCCTGTTAATAATGGTAATCATAATCATCCACTCTCCATTATCCATTCTCAATTCAAAACAGGCCAATCCGATATTCTGCGTGATAACATTTGGTTACAACCTACCTTTCATTTATATTCAAGTGAGGCTCTCGGTAATCGTCATGCCGCGTGCCGACGCGGCATCCTGTGTATGCAAATAATGTCATTTTGCCCACTCTCGATGTTTTCTGGATGCCGCATCGGCGTACGGCATGACTATTACCAACCGACTCGATTGTAATTAAATAAGTACAGGTAATCAAGCTCCCTCCCTTTGGGAGGGTTGGGGTAGGTCTTCAATATGCCATCTTTTGCATTCCAAAAGGCCACCTTTTACCGTCTAAAAGGCCACCTTTTGCAAGCCAAAAGACGGCCTTTCACAACGCTTTGATTATCAATACGTTACACAAGTGATGGCTGAACACTGCAACAATGAAGCCGAAACGCCCGGCAAAAGCAATTCCGGCCATGCCCTAACGTCAGCCACACGGCACGGCGCCGCACGCTGACGGACTGACAAGCGGCCGCCTGTTGTTAATAGTAGTTAAACCGTTGGCTGTGCGGATAATTTTTTGTTACTTTGCACCAAATTAGGTGTGTTATAGCCACTAAGTAATGGGTAAAAGACGGAAAAAGTCCCGCGTCCGCTACGGATTGCAGGGGATAACATTATGCATAAGCACCGCGTTGGTGCTGATTCTATTGGGAATGGTGGTGTTCTCCGTGCTTTCGGCACGCAACCTTTCCGAATATGTAAAAGAGAACCTTACGGTAACGATGATGCTCGGCGAGGACATAACCGACCCCGAAGCACAACGCCTGTGCAAGGACTTGGGCAAACGCCCGTACATCAACCACATTATTTATATTAGCAAGGAGCAAGCCCTGAAGGAACAGACCGCCGCAATGGGCACAGACCCGAGCGAGTTCATCGGCATGAACCCCTTTGTGGCCTCCATCGAGCTACAGCTGAAGGCGCAATACGCCAACACCGACTCGCTGAAATGGATTGCGTCGAACCTTAAAAGCGACAAGCGCGTAACCGATATAGTATATCCCCAGGACCTGATGGACAGCGTAAACAGCAACCTCGGGAAGATTAACATCGTGCTGCTCGTGCTTGCCGTGCTGCTTACGTGCGTCTCGTTCTCGCTCATCAACAACACGGTGAAGCTGGGAATGTACGCCCGGCGCTTCACCATACACACGATGAAGCTGGTCGGAGCGTCGTGGGGCTTCATCAGGAGGCCGTTCCTTGCCAACGCCGTAGGCATAGGCCTGCTGGCCGCCCTGATAGCCGACGGGGTGCTGGCCGCCGGCATCTACGCCCTTTACACTTACGAGCCTGGCGTCATGACGGTGGTAACGTGGCAGGTGATGGCCGTCACTGGCGGCTCGGTTTTCCTCTTCGGATTGCTCATCACGCTGTTCTGCGCCTGTGTGTCGGTAAACAAATTCCTGCGCATGAAGGCCGGTGACCTGTACAAAATCTGACAGGCGGCACGATAATTTAACAAGTAACAATTAAAATCAAACGGCGGGGCTGGGAGCAAAGAGCGGCCTTCAAGGCATATCGGCTTGTCTGCTCGTCACTCGTTCCTCGTCAACTAACAACAAAGAAATGGACAAAAGAAACTTTGCATTCGACCGGATGAACTTCATCCTCCTTGCCGTGGGGATGGCAATAGTAATCATCGGCTTCCTGCTCATGAGCGGCGGAGGTACAGAGGACGGCTCTTTCAACCCGGAAATATTCAGCGCTACGCGCATAAAAGTGGCTCCGGCGGTATGCTTCATCGGCTTCGTGTCGATAGTCTACGCCATCATCCGCAAGCCCAAGGACAATACAGCCGACGACATCAACACACAAGAAAAATAAACAGCGGTAACTTATGGATTTGTTTGAAACGATAGTCATCGCCATCGTCGAGGGCTTAACGGAGTTCCTTCCCGTATCATCGACGGGGCACATGATAATCGCACAGAGCCTTTTGGGCGTGGAAAGCACGCCGTTCGTAAAGGCATTCACGGTTATAATACAGTTCGGCGCGATACTTTCTGTCATCTGCCTTTACTGGAAACGCTTTTTCTACCCCAACGCCGGACGCAAAGGCAAGTCTTACTGGCGCTCCATGTTCGACTTCTACGCACGCCTCGTGGTGGGTGTATTGCCGGCCGTTGTGCTGGGTCTGGCGTTCAACGACGAAATAGAAGCCAATCTCGGCAACGTCCAGCTCGTAGCCTGGATGCTCATAATCGGCGGTATTTTCATGCTCTTCTGCGACCGGATATTCAACAAAGGCTCGGAAGATACACGCCTGACGTACAAGCGCGCCCTCATGATTGGCATCGTGCAGTGCATCTCGATGATACCCGGCGTGTCACGCTCGATGGCAACCATCGTGGGCGGAATGAGCCAAAGGCTCACCCGCAAGGCTGCCGCCGAGTTCTCGTTCTTCCTCGCCGTGCCCACAATGTTCGGCGCGACGTGCCTTGAAATGTACAAGATGCTGACCCACGGAGGCGGCTCCCTGCTGACGCAGGGCAACAATCTGGAGACGCTCATCATAGGTTCCGTGGTGGCCTTCATCGTCGCCATACTCGCCATAAAGTTCTTCATCAACTACGTTACGAAGTATGGCTTCGCCGCGTTCGGCTGGTACCGCATCATCGTAGGACTGATAATAATCATCTGCACGCTGTGCGGCGTCGAGATGAAAATGACCGACTGATAGCCGATGAACTTCCACGAAGGAGAAATAATATGCCTTGACAAGCCTTACAGGATGTCAAGTTTCGGTGCGCTGGCGCGTGTCCGCTACCTCATTTCGCAGAAACTCGGCGTGAAACGGATGAAGACCGGCCACGCCGGAACACTCGACCCTCTGGCCACCGGCGTATTGATTTTATGTACAGGACGCGCCACCAAGCGCATAGACGAGCTGCAACGGCACACCAAGGAGTACACGGCCACGCTGCAACTCGGCGCCACCACGGCCAGCTACGACATGGAACATCCGGTCAACGCAACGTTCCCGACAGAGCATATAACGCGCAGCCTCATCGAGGAAAAGCTCAAGACGTTCGTCGGAGAGATACAACAGGTGCCGCCGGCATACTCCGCCTGCAAGGTGAACGGCGACCGCGCATACGAGCTTATGCGCAAAGGACGCGACGTGGAGCTGAAGCCCAAGACGCTGAGAATTGACGAGATAGAGCTTACATCATTCTCACCCGAGCTGATGCAGATGTCAATCCGGGTGGTATGCGGCAAGGGAACATACATCCGTGCGTTGGCACGCGACATCGGAGAAGCCCTCGGAAGCGGAGCGTATCTTACCGCACTGCGCCGCACAAGGGTAGGAAACATACGCGTGGAAGACTGCGTCACGCTTGACGACTTTCCACAATGGTTGGACAAACAGACAATAGAAGACATAATAACGGAGGAAAACAAGATATGAAACTGTCACAATTCAAGTTCAAACTGCCTGAAGAAGCCATAGCGCTCAACCCGCCTTATCACCGCGACGAATGCCGGTTGATGGTAATACACAGGGTGTCACAGAAAATCGACATGTACAAGACGGACGACAAGGGAGAGCCTCTGAAAGACGCTGAGGGCAACCCCGAATACCTTGACTTCCGCAACATACTCGACTATTTCGACGAGGGCGACGCCTTCATCTTCAACGACACTAAGGTGTTTCCGGCGCGTCTTTACGGCACGAAGGAGAAAACCGACGCCAAAATCGAGGTGTTCCTGCTGCGCGAACTCAATGAAGAGATGCGCCTGTGGGACGTCCTTGTGGAGCCGGCACGCAAGATACGAATAGGCAACAAGCTGTTTTTCGACGACAGCGGAACGATGGTTGCCGAGGTGATTGACAACACCACGAGCCGCGGACGCACGCTGCGCTTCCTGTATGACTGCCCACACGACGAGTTCAAACGCGACCTTTACGCCCTCGGAGAGGCACCACTGCCCCACTACATCGTTGACAAACGCCCGGCAACTCCAGAAGACCTGGACGACTTCCAGTGCATTTTCGCCAAGAACGAAGGGGCCGTTACCGCTCCGGCTTCCGGCCTTCACTTCAGCCGCGAGCTGATGAAGCGCATGGAAATAAAGGGCATCGAGTTTGCATTCATTACCCTTCACTGCGCCCTTGGCAACTTCCACGAGATAGAAGTGGAGGACCTTACGAAGCACAAAATGGACTCGGAGCAGATGTTTATCGGTGCGGAGGCATGCAAGACGGTGAACAACGCGAAGCAGGCAGGCCACCATGTGTGCGCCGTAGGCACAAGTGTCATCAAGGCGACGGAGACCGCCGTGGGCACGGACAAGTTCCTGAAGGAGTATGAGGGCTGGACAAACAAGTTCATCTTCCCGCCCTACGAGTTCGGCGTTGCAGACTCTATGATTTCCAACTTCTATCATCCCATGTCGCCGCTGCTTATGTCAACCGCAGCGTTCGGCGGCTACGAGATTGTCATGCAGGCGTATGACATGGCCCTGAAGAACGGCTACAAGTTCGGCTGCTACGGCGACGCGATGCTTATTGTGAACGACTAAAGGAAATGAAAAATGAAGAATGAAAAGTGAAAAATCCATTTGCGACTGTGCAACATCCTGATTTTTCACTTTTCATTTTTCACTTTTCATTTAATAACATGCACACAGTTTACTTGGGATTGGGCACTAACCTCGGCGACGGAAGGCGCAACATAGCCGTCGCAGTGAGGCTTTTGGGCGAGCGCGTGGGCACCGTTGTACGCACAAGTTCGCTTTACGAGACCGAGCCTTGGGGCTTTTCTTCCGACAACATGTTCACCAACGCCGCCGTGTGCATTGAGACTTCGCTCACTCCGCGCGGCGTACTTGAGGCCACGCAGGCCATCGAGCGCGAGATGGGGCGCACGCAGAAGTCTGCCGACGGACGGTATCACGACCGTATAATAGACATCGACATACTGACGTATGACGACCTGCACGTGGACGAACCCGGCCTCGTAATACCCCATCCGCTGATGCACGAGCGCGACTTCGTGATGCTTCCGCTCAACGAAATACTTGAACACACTGTCTGAAAAAACACACCTTGCACATGGAAATGACTACTGAAGAAGACAAACGGTTCAGCTGGGACGACGTGTACGACCTTCTCGGAGGCGTTGTCTTGGCTCTCTTGGTCATAATAAGGCGAATGAACGACATACCGGCATGGCTGTATATGACCGTCGGACTGCTTGTAATCGCCACGGGAATAGCCGAGTTACGGCATTACCTTAGAAGGAAAAAGCAGGGCAAAAAGCCGTTCGGCGCAATCTTTTTCAGTTTCCTTTTCGCCTTATGGGGTGTCGGATACATAATCAAGGCACTGGCCTTAATACTGTAACAAACGCACAGCCGGCATTCGGCGGAACTAAAGACACAAGCCAATGGTCAAGCAAGACATTCTCGCATGGATGCAACCGATAACGTTCATCGCGCTCATCATCCTGATAGCCATAACCTTTTCATGGTTCGGCGAACCGCAATACATACAGGCGGCAGTCATCTTCACGCTAATCGGAGTCGTAGGAACGGCGCTCAGTCTGTCGTGCCACGACCGGCTGAACAATCCCCGGTTGGTGTATTATCTCATAGTAATGGCAAGCGGAGCGTTGTTCATCGCCCTGCCGTTCGTGTAAACTTGCTCTTTGAATAGGACGTATTAGGCCGATAAGACCGATACAACAGCCAAGCGGCAAGCCTTTGGCAAGGCATTTGACTTTAACTCCTTTAACTACTCTAACGCCCTTAACTCCTATCATAAAAACCAAAAGCGCGGAACAAGCATGATGCTGTTCCGCGCTTTCGCGTTTCTTTCAATCTATTCTTCTTTGCTTTGTCTTAACGGCGCAGGCCAAGAGCCTTGATGATGGCACGGTAACGATTGATGTCGCGCTTGTACAGATAGTCAAGCAGACGACGACGCTTGCCGACGAGGATAGTCAGCGAACGCTGTGTCACGTGGTCCTTGTGGTTCTTCTTGAGGTGCTCCGTCAAGTGGGCAATACGGTATGAGAACAATGCTATCTGGCTCTCTGCCGAGCCGGTGTCAGTGTTAGACGCGCCGTACTTGCCGAAGATTTCCTGCTTTTTAGCTGAATCTAAATACATTTTGTTGTGATTGATTAAAAGTTTCTGAATTACATCCTTCCCCCGGCCAGCCCATCAATCACGGGTGCGCCCGGCGTCGAATGCATCGGATTTTCCGAATTCGGCTGCAAAGGTACGATATTAAATGAAAAATGAAAAATGAAAAATGAAAAATCTGTTGGCGTGCGATGCTTTTTTAACATTCGGCCGACGGTTGTCCGGCAAAACGCTTTCCGCGCGGCTGACACTTTGCTGCAATATCAGGAAAAACCGTGACACGCCGGTTTTCGACAACGTTCCGAGACTGCGTTGTTTGGCAAAACAAATTCCTTGTGCGGAAATATCGCAAGCAGAAGTGTGCACGTATAACTATTGCAAAGCCAGCATTTTACGTTGCATCAACCGTCAAGTGTGCAATAATACGACACCAAAAGCCGTGCAAAAGGCCGTATTTTGCACGCGGAAAAATAGTTAAGACGTGCCGTTTTGACGGCTGAAGAGGCTGCAAAAGGTGACCTTTGGCAATGCGAAAGACCACCTCTTGCAACATGAAAGGCCGTGAACGGCACTACAGAAGGTCGCATCTTGGGGTGAAAACGGCGGCGAGCGGCCTGCTCATTTGCTATTTCGCGCAAAATGACGGGCTTTCTTTCGTTGACATATTGACATGCTTTCACGATACAGCCCTTGCTTTATGATATTTCGATAGTTGACAACAAAGATAATGCAAGGCTACATTACAAAACCCTTAAAACACCCTTCATATTGTGATTTTCTTAATCCTTAATTCTTAATTCTTAATTAAATAATGTACCTTTGCACCCGATTTTACAAGGTATTAGTATGCAGAACATCAGAAACATTGCGATTATCGCCCACGTAGACCACGGCAAGACGACGCTCGTGGACAAGATGATGCTGGCCGGAAACCTGTTCCGCGACGGACAGGACTTGAGCGGCCAAGTGCTCGACAGCAACGACCTGGAGCGTGAGCGAGGTATAACCATACTCTCTAAAAACGTCTCGATAAACTGGAAAGGGACGAAAATCAACATCATTGACACCCCGGGACACTCTGACTTCGGCGGCGAAGTGGAGCGCGTCTTGAACATGGCCGACGGCTGCCTGCTGCTTGTCGACGCTTTTGAAGGCCCCATGCCGCAGACCCGCTTCGTGCTTCAGAAGGCGCTGCAAATAGGTTTGAAGCCCATCGTGGTAGTCAACAAGGTTGACAAACCCAACTGTAGGCCGGAAGAAGTGTACGAGATGGTGTTCGACCTGATGTTCTCGCTCAACGCCACCGAAGACCAGCTGGACTTCCCCGTGGTGTATGGCTCGGCCAAAAACGGCTGGATGGGCGAAGACTACAAGACCCCGACCGACGACATTAACTACCTGCTTGACAAGATTGTAGAGGTTATCCCGGCACCGCGCGCACTCGAAGGCACGCCCCAGATGCTCATAACCAGCCTCGACTATTCAAGCTACACGGGCCGCATCGCAGTGGGACGAGTTCACCGCGGCACGCTTACCGAAGGCATGAACGTCACCATCTGCCACCGCGACGGCTCGCAGGAAAAGACCAAGATAAAGGAACTGCACACCTTCGAGGGCATGGGCCACGTGAAGACACAAAGCGTTTCGAGCGGCGACATCTGCGCTATAATAGGTCTGGAAAAGTTTGAGATAGGCGACACTATCTGCGACTTCGAGAACCCGGAGCCGCTGCCTCCCATCGCGATTGACGAGCCTACGATGAGCATGTTGTTCACAATCAACGACTCGCCGTTCTTCGGCAAGGAGGGAAAATACGTCACCAGCCGCCACATCAACGACCGCTTGCAGAAGGAACTGGAGAAGAACCTCGCGCTGCGCGTGACTCCTTTCGGCGACTCTACCGACAAATGGATTGTCAGCGGACGCGGAGTGCTCCACCTGTCAGTGCTCATCGAGACGATGCGCCGCGAGGGTTACGAACTTCAAGTGGGCCAACCACAGGTGATATACAAGGAAATCGACGGCGTAAAATGCGAGCCGATTGAAGAACTTACCATAAATGTGCCCGAGGAGTTTGCCAGCAAGATGATTGACATGGTTACCCGGCGAAAGGGCGAAATGACGTCGATGGAAAGCCAGGCAGACCGCGTCAACATCGAGTTTGACGTGCCGTCGCGCGGCATTATCGGCCTGCGCACCAACGTGCTGACCGCAAGTCAGGGCGAGGCCATTATGGCTCACCGCTTCAAGGAGTACCAACCTTACAAGGGAGACATCACCCGCCGCATCAACGGAAGCATGATAGCGATGGAGACAGGCACGGCCTACGCCTACTCGATTGACAAGCTGCAAGACCGCGGAAAGTTCTTCATCGACCCGGGCGAGGAGGTCTACGCCGGCGAGGTTGTAGGCGAACACGTACATGACAACGACCTTGTGGTAAACGTTACGAAGGCAAAGCAGCTTACAAACACACGCGCCAGCGGCTCTGACGACAAGGCCCGCATCGTGCCGCGCACCGTCCTCTCGCTTGAGGAAGCACTCGAATACATCAAGGAAGACGAGCTTGTGGAGGTTACGCCGAAGTCGATGCGTATGCGCAAAATAATCCTCGACCACAACGAACGCAAGCGCGCGAACAAGCAATAGTGCGCGTAGCACATAGTTAAGAATTAAGAGTCGGGAAATTAAGAATTAAGAGTTGAGAATTAAGAAAAATACCTTTTGCCAACAAAGCATATTTTCTTAATTCTTAACTCTTAATTCTTAATTATATAGATTCCCTTTTCTTAAACATCCGATAGATATGAAATACCACATTATCTGCTTTCTCCTGTTACTCATCTCGCTATGTTCCAACGCCCAGATACGGCTCATCGACGGTGCCGACGGCAGCCCCGTGCAGGCTGCAAGCGTGTTTATCGACGGTGGAAAGTGCGTCGGCGTAAGCGATAGCAACGGCACATTGCCCCTGCCAAAGGGATATACGGGCACGGTGACAGTGCAACATCTCAACTACACAGGCAAGGAGTTCCGTGCCGACACGGTGTCAAACAATACGGTGAGGCTGACGCCTTACACCTACACAATACCCGAAGTGACGGCCAAATACGAGCGTCCCGACTATATGGTGATAACCGCTTACCAGCGCAGTTACATGATATTGGACTCCGTCCCGTCTTCGTTCAGTGATGCCGTTTACGACTATTACATACCGCTGCGTCACGGACGGATAAAACGGAAGATGCGATCGGCAAGAAACTTGCACAAGTTTCGCTCGAAGGAAAACGACAAATCGGAATATTATACCAGTCCGACGATGATGAAATTGAAGAAGCATAGCCTTCTTGACAAGTTCCGGAAGAAGGGCTACCTGGCCGATACTACGGCAAGCGGAACAGTAGACCGCGAAGGGACGGGTGCCGTGAAGGGCGTCAGACGCGACACTTCGGCCGGGAGGCTTACCGTATATATCGACAGCATATTCACCGGAAGGAAGCACAGGACGGTAAATTTCTTCGGCATAAAGATTCGCTTTGAACGCCAGAATCATGGCGAGATTTACGATATAAGCAACAACAGCCAGCCCACGTTGAAGAACCTCGTGGCCATGTCAGAATACTTCGACATGTACATAAGGCCGGGAAGGAAATTCAAGATGGTAAGGAGCGAGTCGTTTGAGGAACTTTATGTAACCGGTATCAAGCATTGCACGAAAAAAGAGATGAAGGCCGCAATGAAGGCTGACAGCCTCGAACCGCTTGTTGTCCCGGCCTCAATTCCACCGCTAAACGCGCCCCTTGCCGAAGCCGTAAGCCGCATGAAATGAGGCGGTTACGCAGCTTTAAGGCAACGCTCTACGGCTACTTGCACACAGCTTACAAACAAGCGTTTTGCAAAAGACGGTCTTTTGGCTTCCCAAAGGCCGTCTTTCGCATTGTAAAAGGTGGCCTTTTGCAAGCTAAAAGACCACCTTTTACAATGCCGCTGATTTTACGCTGAATTACTGTTGCGCAGATGCCGGCCAACGGTCGTCATGCAGCCTTACAGCCATTGGGATGAAAATAAATGTCGGTTTTATTTTGTATTCCGCACGATTTACATTATTTTTGCAGATGAAAACAGGCTTATGCCTGTTTAAGACATATTGAATAAAGAAGCGCAATGCTTTTCTCTATGATGAAAACGTAGGAAATTTTCATTGCAAAGAGAGATGAAGGCATGGTGGTTCTCACGTTTGGCGTGAGCTGCTACGGCTATATCTCTCTTTCAGGTAATTCCTACGACCTTCATCATAGACATGGCATTATCGGCTCACGCTTCCGTGTCCACGATGCCGGAAGCACATGTGCAGCCAGCAAGAAGGAATGAACTAAAAGCTACAGACAATGCTACCTTTAATCTTAAGACGCCTGAAGATGTCGTTACCCATGCCATCCGTACACGGCAACGGCAGCAAATGCTACGCCGGACGGTACCATTCAGGACACGCAGTCTACTTCTACGACAATTTGCCTGACGGCCGCCTGTACCGTGGCAAGTTCTGGTTTTCAAGGCGGTATTACAACCATCCGCTCGGCGGTGCCACCGAAACCGCCACGGGAAGTTTCAACAACGGGGCAAAGGAAGGACGCTGGACCTTCTGCAACAAGTCGCACGGCCTGTACAAAAAACTGACAATAGAATATGCCGGAGGCCACCACCGCGGACTTTACTCATACAAGGCGGTTTGCCGCTTACACACGCCCGGCTTCAATGCCGATGTAACAACGCTGTGCCTTAACATGGGATGCGGACATCCGACCGGCAGCGTCAGACTGTCTACCGGCAACTACATAATAACCGGGAACTATGATGACGACGGCCGGCCTGACGGCTTGTGGAAGGCAGACATGACAAAGACTGACGCCTGCAGGACTGACTTTGAAGAATGGGAGCACGGCGTATGCAAGGCGTCTTACAGTATAGACGAAGCCACAGGGAAAAGAATTGAAACGAAAGACCAGATGCCTTACATGGTTGCAAGACTTGTTTACAGCGAATGCATGCCGCTTGAGAAAGTCATGCCAAAAGGCTCGTCAGTCTGGGACGGCCGTCTTTGACATAAAAACAAGACACGCAGAAGGGGCGGAAAGCATTGCTTCCGCCCCTTCTGCGTATGTATCCGGGTCATTGTCCGCCGCCCTGCTGCCCTCCTTCTTTCACGTCGTCGTTGCTTATCGTGCGCTCCGCCTTCTTTACAGACGCCTTCAGTTCGCCTATGCGGAAGCTCACGCTGATGCCGAAACGCTGCTGGTTGTACTTGCTCCACGAGTGCTGAGTAAAGCCGGTGCTTGACATGTCATTATTGTAAACGTTGTATTTCTTGAAGAAGTTGTTGGCAAACGCCGACAAGGACAGCCGCTGTTTGAGGAACTGTTTGGTTACATTCAACCCGTAACCGAAGAACCCGCTGCCCTTGCCTTGCAGCGAAATCCACGGTGTCTGGCTCCATATACTCAAGCTGATGCGCCAGTCTTTGGGCAGCGTCTGCTGCGCTCCGCCATACGCATACATGTTCCAGCCATGGTTGCTAAGGTCGCCTCCGTCCGAGAGATACGTCCATCCGCCGTACAGGTTGGCGTAGATGCGCGTCGTGGTGAAGGGGCTGTAGTTGACGTATGCGCTCATGTTGGCCGAGCGGGTCTTGCCTATGTTGCGGTAAGTGGTGTACAGCACGCTCTTGCCCGTAGGGTTCTGAAGGCCTGCAATGTCGTTGTCGCTGACGAGGGATGACACGCTTTCTATGCTGTTGTTCGTGAAACTGTAGCGCAAGGACAGGTTAATGCTCAGCTTGGTGGTGAAGCTGTTATAGCCGAGAGAGAACGAATGGCTCTTCTCGCTGACAAGGTTCGGGTTGCCCTGGCTTATCGACGTAGGGTTGGAATCGTCGAGATAAGGGTTCAAGTACCATATTCCGGGGCGGTAAATCCTCATGTTGTAGCCCAAGCGGAGGTTCTGCGTGTCGGTCAGACGGTAGCCGATTGAGGCCGAGGGAACGAGGTCGTCGAAGTCCTTTCGGAAGTCATCGCCGCGCCCGAGGAGGTATTTCACGTCCTGAATGGTGTGCTCATAGCGCAGGCCGAGCCGTCCGGAGAGCTTCTTCCACTTAAGTCCGTAACCCAAATAGGCGGCTATTATGTCGTTGTTATGCCTGTAATGCGAGCTGTGGTCTTCGTCAAACTCATAGCCGCCGGTGGCCGTCGCGGCCATGGTATAGCGGTCGTTTTCCGACGAGTTGTTGCGTAATATGTACTTGGCTCCGGCCTCCAAGGTGTGAAGTTTGCCTATCGGAGTGGTGTAATCGAGCTGGAATGTATGCTCGGTGGTGCGCTGCGAACCGTCGTTATGCTGGTTTTCAAGACGTTGCAGATAGTCTTGCCAGTCGGCAACGGCGTCCATATCGTCGTAGTCGGTGTACGAATCGGAAGTCTCCGGGTCGGTGCTTATGCGGTAAGAGAAGGTCAGCATGCGGTCTTTCACCTTGAAAAGACGCTGGTAATCTACGCTTCCCTCTATCGAGAACCACGAGTTCCGGCTGTGCGAAGGCATGGAGTAGCTGTACAGTCCGCCACCGTCGAGCGGACTGGTGCCCACCGTCGACGATGTGCCGCGGCTGCTGTAATTGTTGCCCCACAGGCCGAACGATGCGGTGACGAGGTTCAACGTGTCTATTTCATAGCTCGCTTCGAGGCTTCCCGACTGGAAGTTGCTGCGGCTTTTGCTGCTCCCCTCGCTTTCAATGTTTGCCGAAGCGGACGACGGGTTCTCATCGGTCACGGTGAGCGTGCTGCCCGAATAGCTGCGCGGCTGGCTGTTATGGTTGTAGTTATAGCGTGCGCTGACGGTGAGCTTGCCCACCTTAACCGTACCGAATAAGCCTCCGCCCACTCCCGTATTGCTGCCGTTGGCACTCACGGTGGCAGTATATCCCTCGAAGCCGGAACCTACAGTGACGATATTGAGAATGCCGCCCACACCCTCTGCGTCATACTTCGGGCCGGGGTTTGTGATGACTTCAATCTTCTTTATGGTGTTGGCAGGCATGCTTTTGAGCACCTCCGAGGGGTTGTTTGACATCATGTTGTTGGGCCGCCCGTTGACGTACACCTTGAAAGACGAGCTTCCGTTCACCTTGATATTGTCCTCCCCGTCCACCGTAACCATAGGAACCTTGCGCAGCATCTCAATCACCGTGTTGGTCTTAGAGTCGGGGTCGCTCTCCACATCGTAGCCAATCTTGTCGATGTCGGCCGTCACGAGCGGCTTCTGCACCGTCACTTCAACGCCTGCAAGAACGTTCGTGGCATCATGGATAGGCATCTTGCCGAGGTCTACAGCAGGCTTTCCGGCCTCTAAAGTAAAGTCTTTTACAATGTCGGCGCGCCCCATCGAGCTTACCGTAAGGCGGTACTTGCCCTTTTCTGCGAGGCTGACGGTGAAGCGTCCGTCGCTCTTCGTGACGAGCATTTTCACCGCCTTGCCCGGCGCGGCGGCCTTTTCAACACGCACCGTGGCGTAAGGTTCGCCCTCGCCGGTTATCGAGTCAACCACCAATCCCTTGACGGTGAAACCGTCGCCGCCTGTCGCCGACGCCACAATTGGCATCTGCGCAAGCATCAATAGCAACAAAACAAGATATTTGTACATGGATATTTATGTTTCGTCCCGGCACTGCCAGCAGCCCGGGACATGGTTGCACATTTCCCCATATATACGTTCCGCCACGCCTGAATGTGACAAAGCCGTGCATTGTTTAACGTTTTTTAGCGTCATGGAGATGTCGAACAGGACACGGCTGACGGTTGTTTGATGTTGGTGCAAAGGTAATAAAAAAGGCATTCAACTAAAAGTTTTCAGCCAGTTTTTGCTTTCCGCAACTCGTTGAGTATCAAGCAGAAAGACACGCGACGGCAAACCGCTTTGCAAAAGGTGACCTTTTGCATTGTAAAAGGGCATCTTTTGCAGCGTAAAAGGTCACCTTTTGCAAGCTAAAAGACGGCCTTTTGAATTGAGAGTTGATAATTGACAATGGATAATTGTGATTTGCATTGTTGGCAAGCAGTCTTAAAAGTAATCATAATTGTTCATTTTTAATTTTTCATTTTCAATTAAAAAGCAGACCCACACCAGTCCTTCAGAATGGAGGGAGCTTGATTAGCCGCCCTTATTTGTCTGCAAGGCGTTTTCACCTTTTTACCCTTTTACCTTTTTACCTTTTACAAATAATGGCTAACTTTGCGCCCTGACAACAATGGACAAGCGCAATAAGGAAATACTGAAGATAGCCCTGCCCTCAATAGTGAGCAACATTACAGTGCCGCTATTGGGGCTGGTCGACGTGGCAATAGTGGGCCATCTCGGCGCGGCGGCTTACATCGGAGCCATCGCCGTGGGCGGAATGATGTTCAATGTGATGTACTGGATATTCGGCTTCCTGCGCATGGGAACAAGCGGAATGACATCGCAGGCGCTCGGACGGCGCGACCTCTGCGAGGTGACACGCCTCCTGGCGCGCTCCGTAGGCATAGCCTTCGCCGTGGCGGCAGCCCTCATACTGCTGCAGAAACCGCTGCTCGCGGCGGCCTTGGGCATAATGCAGCCTACGGAAGATGTGGCGCGCCTGGCATCGGTCTACTTCCTTACGCTAATCTACGGAGCACCGGCCATGCTCGGACTGTTCAGCCTCTCGGGGTGGTTCATAGGCATGCAGAACTCCCGGTCGCCAATGGCCGTAGCCATAGTGCAGAACGTTGTCAACATCTGCGCAAGCACTTTCCTTGTGTTCGGATGCGGAATGAAGGTCGAGGGAGTGGCCTTGGGCACGCTCACCGCACAGTATGCAGGCTTCATAATGGCCGTAGCCCTGTGCTGGAGGCACTACCGCCGCCTGCGCGCATACTTCTCTTGGCAGGGCGTATGGCGGCGCGATGACATGCGGCGGTTCTTCTCCGTCAACCGCGACATATTCCTCCGCACGCTATGTATGGTGTCGGTCATGCTGTTTTTCACGTCCGCAGGCTCGTGGCAGGGTGAGGTCGTGCTGGCCGTAAACACGCTTCTCATGCAGTTTTACCTGCTCTTCTCATACGTCATGGACGGCTTCGCATACGCCGGCGAGGCGCTGTCGGGCCGCTATTTCGGTGCGCGCAACGCAGCAGCCTTGCGCGACACGGTGCGCCACCTCTTCCGTTGGGGCTTGGCGATGGCCGCCGCCTTCACCTTGGTTTACGGCCTCGGGGGCGACGCTTTCCTGTCGCTGCTCACCGACGAGCCGTCGGTCGTTGCGGCATCACACACCTATTATTATTGGGCACTTGCCATTCCGCTGGCCGGAATGGCGTCATTCGTATGGGACGGGATATTCATCGGCTGCACAATGACACGCGGAATGCTCGTCTCAATGGCCGCAGCCGCAGCCACGTTCTTCGCCGTATATTTCATGGCACACGGCCATTTCGCCAACCACGGGCTGTGGGCGGCATTCATAATGTTCGTCTCAATGAGGGGAATTGTGCAGTTCTTTATTTATAGCAGACAAGTGACGAGTTGACAAGTGGACAAGAGGATTGCTTTACAAAACAACATTTTAATATGTGTAATCTCCTTGTCTGCTTGTCAACTCGTTACTTGTCAACTAAACAAATCTCCTTGTCTGCTTGTCAACTCGTCACTTATCTACTTATCATTCAGGGTAGTTCATGTTGTCTTCAGTCATCACTTCAAGCACCTCTGTAAGGAACTTGCGTGCTTCGAGACGTGCCATGGGCAGGTCATGAAGCAAGTAATTGCCGCAATCGCGCGGCTGGGCACCGGGTACTTCTCCCTCGAACAAGGCGATGAAGGCGAACGTGCGTCGCATCAGCGGCACGATGTCACGCGGCGAAAGGTCGCCCTTCATAAGGAGATAATTGCCCGTAAGACAGCCCATCGGCCCCCAATAAACTATGCGGTCGGCCCATTCGGGGTCGTTACGCAGGTATGTTGCGGCGAGATGTTCTATCGTATGGAGCGCCCCCGGATGAAGAGCCGGTTCACGGTTAGGCTCTTTCATGCGTATGTCAAACGTGGTAACGGTGTCTGTCCCTACGCTGTCCTTGCGCGAAACGTATATGCCGCGCAGCAGCTTTTCGTGGTTAATGGTGAAACTGGGAATGGTCTTCATGTTGTTTTTATGTAGAAGTTAAAGAAGTTATAGAAGTTATCACTCACTGCGTTCGTTAGAAGTTAAAGCCATTACCATTGCTACTTGAAACAATCATTGAGGCTATCACTCACGGTGTTTATTGGAAGTTAAAGAAGTTATAGAAGCTATCACTCACTGCGTTCGTTAGAAGTTAAAGCCATTACGCTTGTTACGGAACACGATTAGAGAAGCGTTTGGCTTCAACTTCTCTAACTTCGTTAACTTCTATAACTTCCGAAATAATCACAGTGCCGCGATAAACTTCTTTGTCAGCGTGAACGAACTGTCGGCCAGACGCGCCCAGAAGTCGAAGTACTGCGAGGCTTTCGTGTCCTTCAACGGCAGGTCGCTGATTACGCGGAAGCTGATGAACGGCACTCCGTAGATATGGCACGTATGCGCGATTGAGCAGCTTTCCATGTCAACGGCGATTGCCTTGGGGAAACGGGCGAGGATGGCGCGCATCTTGTTCTGCGTGTTGACAAACCACTCGCCACTGACGATAAGACCTGTGAACACAGCTTTATCGCCGCAGGCGGCTACGGCCTTGTCGACCAAGTCCTGACGTGTGCGGAAAGAAGCCGGCATCCCCATGATTTGCCCGAAGGCGCAATCATCGCCGCAGTAGGCGTCATGGTAGCAGTATTCTGTGCCCACAACGATGTCGGTCACTTCCATCCTGCTGTCCGCTCCGCCTGCAACGCCGGTGGATATGATGATGTCTGGCTGGTAGCAGTCAATCATCTCTACGGCTCCTATGGCCGAGTTCACCTTGCCTATGCCGCACTTCTGCAACACTATGTCTTTGTCTCCTATTGTACCGAGGATGAAATCCTTGCTGTGACGGCGCTCTACCGTGGCATCGTCAAGCAGCGATTTTAGCTGGACAAGTTCCTTGTCCATTGCTACGATTATACCAATTTTCATGTATGGATATGTCTGTGTGCGGTGCAAAAATACATATTTTTGATGAATAACGAATAATGAACAATGAAAAATTTGGCTGCCCGCAGGGCACAGGATGACATGTCAGAATGATGCGGAAACGGCATCTTACGGCTTCACTCTGACTTTGGATGGAAAACGTTTGACGCTCCAGGAACAGCCCCGTCACACCATTTGCCGGATGTTTCACGACAGAACCCCGAATTTAACACTTCTCACGACAAGCCACACAAAAGCCTGCTACCCAACCACTTACAAACGTCAAGACTGCGAATTGGCATTGGAAACATTATAAAATATGACATTCGCAAATACAAAAGATGCCCTTTTACACCACCAAAGACCGTCTTTTACACCCCCAAAGGCCACCTTTCAAAGCGCATAAGACCTCACTTTTCTACGCGAATAGCATTCTTGTAATAAGAAATAACACCATTCGCACGAAACAGACAACACACCAATGCACAGAAACGGGCTGTTTCAGGATTTTTCATTGTAAAGGTTTCAGAAAACGGCCGGTAACGTTATGACAAGCAAAACAAGTCATTCAGTTGACAAACTGACGGGCACACAAGCAGACAATGTATTTTGCCTTACTCGCAAAACACAAACACCTGACCGGCAAAACATGCATACTTGCCAACCTTCATGGCCGCACATGCCAACCAAACGCCACTTCGTCAATCCGCATGCCCGTACATTTGCAAACTAAACAAATCTTCCTGTCTGCTAAAAAACAATATTTTTAGCAGGCAAACGACGGCTTTTTACATTATATATATTACTTTTGCACATCAAAACGAACGATAAGGAAAAACATCGACAGACAATGAAAACATTTAAGAAAATCCTTCCCGACGTGCTGGCCGTGGTGCTGTTCGCGCTTATCTCGGTAGCTTACTTCTTCCCGGCAGACATCGAGGGAAAGATACTTTACCGCCACGACTCGTCAGCCGGGAAAGGCCTCGGACGCGAAATGGCCGAACACCGCGCCGAGACAGGCGAAGTGACGCGATGGATGAACTCTGTGTTCAGCGGCATGCCGACGTACCAGACGGCACCCGAATACGCAAGCACAAAGGGCGTGAACACGGCTGCCAACATCTACCACCTGTTCCTGCCCGAGAATGTATGGTACGTCTTCGTCTACCTTCTGGGCTTCTACATCCTGCTGCGCGCGTTCGACTTCCGCCGGCATCTTGCCGTATTAGGCTCTATAATATGGGCGTTCTCAAGCTATTTCCTCATCATCATAGCCGCAGGACATATTTGGAAAGTCATGGCTTTGGCCTACCTGCCGCCCATGATTGCCGGCATTGTGCTGGCATACAGGGGCAAATACCTGTGGGGACTAATAGTAACCTCTATCTTCGCGGCGTTTGAAATAAACGCCAACCACGTGCAGATGACATACTACTTCCTGTTCGTCATCCTATTCATGGTTATCGCCTACCTTGTCGAGGCCATCAGGCAAAAGCGCATGGCACACTTCTGGAAGGCCACGGCGGTATGCGCCGCCGGAGCGGTAATAGGCATTTGCCTGAACCTTAGCAACCTTTACCACACGTGGGAGTACAGCAAGGAGTCGATGCGCGGCAAGAGCGAGCTTGTAAAGAAGCAGCAAGCCAACCAGAGCGCAAGCGGACTTGACCGCGACTACATAACGCAATGGAGCTACGGTATAGGCGAAACGTGGACGCTGCTTGTGCCCAACACGAAGGGTGGGGCAAGCATGCCGCTCACCGAAAGCAATACCGCCATGGAGAAGGCCAACCCGGAATTCAACATGATATACCAGCAGATGGGCCAATACTGGGGCGAACAGCCCGGCACGCAGGGGCCTGTCTACGTAGGCGCATTCGTGCTTATGCTGTTCGTTCTGGGACTGTTCATCGTCAAAGGGCCTATGAAGTGGGCCTTGCTCGCGGCCACGGTGCTCAGCATACTACTGTCATGGGGAAAGAACTTCATGCCCTTCACAGACCTGTTCATCGACTATGTGCCGATGTACTCCAAGTTCCGTACGGTGGCATCAATCCTCGTCATCGCCGAGTTTACCATCCCGTTGCTGGCCATGCTGGCGCTGAAGAAGATTGTAGACGACCCGTCGCTGCTGACAAAACGCATCAAGGCGGTGTACATCAGCTTCGGACTGACGGGCGGAATAGCAATACTCTTCGCCCTCTTCCCCACCCTTTTCTTCAGCGACTTCATATCTTCCGCCGAGATGCGCGCCCTCTCCACACTGCCGCAGGAGTACATCCTGCCCGTAACCGAGAACCTGCGCGAGATGCGGCAGGCCGTGTTCACGGCCGACTGCTGGCGCTCGGTGTTCATTATCGTAATAGGTACGCTATGCCTGTTGCTATACAAAGCCGGAAAACTTAAAGCCACTTACACTGTCGGCGCGATAACTCTGCTGTGCCTTGTGGACTTATGGCAGGTTGACAAACGCTACCTGAACAACGACATGTTCGTGCCGAAGAGCGAGCGCGAGGCGCCCATACAGATGACTGAGACCGACCGGATGATACTTGAAGACAAGACGGACATGGGCAACTACCGCGTGCTCAACCTCGCATCAAACACGTTCAACGAGAACGAAACGTCATACTACCACAACAGCATAGGCGGCTACCACGCGGCCAAGCTGCGCCGTTATCAGGACATAATCGACCATTACATCGCGCCGGAGATGCAAAAGCTCATGCCGGCAATAGCCGAGTCGGGCGGCGACTTGCTGAAAGTGAACGGCGACAGCCTGTTCCCCGTGCTCAACGCGCTCAACGCACGCTACTTCATCGTGCCGCTGCAAGACGGGCAGACAGTACCGGTGGTGAACCCGCACGTACACGGCCCGGCATGGTTTGTTGACCGCATAACCTACGCCGACAATGCCAACGGCGAGATAGACGCCGTTGGCCGCATCGACCTGCGCCGCGAAGCAGTGGCCGACAAGCGGTTCGAGAATGTGCTGAAAACATCGGTTGCACAGGACAGCACCGCCTCGGTGAAGCTCACCAAGTACATGGCAGACCAGCTTGAATACGACGTTTACTCGAAAAACGGCGGCGTGATAGTGTTCTCCGAGGTATATTATCCGGGTTGGACAGCCACCGTTGACGGCCAGCCTGCCGAGCTTGGACGCGCCGACTACCTGCTGCGCGCCCTCAACGTAGCCCCCGGCAAGCACAAGGTCGTGCTGACGTTCCACCCCAAGTCGGTAACGACGACCGAGACGATAGCCTACATTGCATACGCGGCAATCATCATAGCGATACTCATCGCCGCATTCCTCGGCTACCGTAAAAAGAAGGAACAGGCAGCATAAGGTAACCAGGCGCATAGCACACTGGAATCCAACAAGTTGCGAAAGGCCGTCTTTCAGCGTGTGAAAGACGGCCTTTTGCATTGCAATTGACGGCCTTTTACAATGCAAAAGGCCGTCAATTGGAAAACAAGCGTTCGTTTTCCAGCTTTTTGGTCACGACATTTCCTTGTTTCACAAGATTTGTGTATCTTTGTAATCAGCAAAATAACAGCCTTTCATAACCATGCAGAAAATAGACAACAAGCTGACAAGAATAACGATACAAGGATATAAGTCTGTTTCTTTTAACTGCCCGATGACCTTGGAACTCGGCGACATCAACATACTGCTTGGCGCAAACGGTGCCGGGAAAAGCAACATCATAAGCTTTTTCAAGATGTTGGGGTTCATGATGAACGGCAGCCTGCAAAGGTTCGTCGCTGAAGCCGGAACAAACCAGACGTTCCTTTATTACGGCTCGAAGAAAACCCCCACCCTAAGCGCGGAACTGCGTTTTGACAACAATGACACGTATGACATCTATCGCTTCGGGCTGACAAGCGCATCTGCAGACAGGCTGATAGTAAGCTCTGAAGAAATTGTGTGGGGGAAAAAGGACATGGGCAAACCGTGTGAAAGGCAGCTGGAAGGCGATTTCAAGGAGTCGGCCTTAACCAAACCGGCAGATAAGACAAGCAAACTTGTATGGAACTTCCTTTCCGGATGCAAAGTTTACCAGTTCAACGACTCATCCGTATCGTCACGTATGCGCCAGTCTTCAACGGTTGAATCGGCACATTACTTGCAGTCAGAAGCCAACAACCTCGCATCATTTCTGTATTTTCTAAAAAACAACTACACAGAATCTTACAACAGGATTGTTGACTATGTACACGACGTTGTGCCCCAATTCAAGGACTTTTACCTTGAACCGGAACGCGGATACATATCCCTGAAGTGGGTTGATACGTCAGCAAATGACTACGTTTTCTCACCCGACCAGTTCTCGGACGGTTCCATCCGCTTCATTGCACTGGCCACATTGCTGCTGCAACCGGAAGAGACCATGCCGAGGGTAATCATCATTGACGAGCCGGAACTTGGCCTTCACCCTTACGCGATAGACCAACTCGCAGAGATGATAAAGGACGCTTCCATGCACGTACAGGTGATAGCGGCGACACAGTCGCCGTCACTTATAGACAGGTTTGACATAAACGACATCACCATAATAGAACGCGACGAGGACAGCCAATGCACAGTTGCAAAGAAATTGGACGCACACGACTATCAGGAATGGCTTAACGGCTATGCACTAAGCGAACTCTGGGACAAGAATGTGATAGGAGGACGGCCCGTATGAACACTATAATCCTTGACATTCTGTGCGAAGGGCAAACAGAAGAGAAATTCGCCAAAGAGGTGTTAAAGCCCTACTTTAAAGACAAAAACGTTATAGTAAAACACCGATTGCTGGTTACAGAAAGGAAGAAATCGGCCAAAGGCGGAATAATAAGCTACCAACAAGCCAAAGGAGACTTGGCAAGATGGATGAAAGAAGTTTCGTCACACAACAGCGAAACGCATTACTTCACCACAATGTTCGACCTTTATGCCTTGCCCGATGACTTTCCGGGATACAGGCAGTCACAGGCAATCATGGACGCATATACAAGGGTTGAACAGATTGAGGAGCATTTCAAAAACGACATTGGCGCATCAAACTTTATACCATACATCCAACTGCACGAGTTTGAAGCGTTACTGTTTTGCGACATCGGGAAACTTGCCGACGATTATCCGAAGTGCCAAAAGGACATAGAAGAGCTTGAGAAAGTGCTTGACAAATATCAGGACAACCCCGAACTGATAGACAACAGCCCCACGACAGCTCCAAGCAAAAGGATTAAAAAGGCGATTGAAGGCAAAAAACTATATAAATACAACAAGCCCAAAAGCGGCACAAAAGTGGCCGCCGCAATAGGCATGGACAAACTTATGGATAGATGCAAACATTTCAAAGACTGGATAGGACGTATCGAAAACATGACAAATACCGCCATGCAATGATTTATTCCACCTATAATTATTTACCACCAACATAATAAATGCAGTTCAGGACAAAAGTAAACATTGTCAAGCCAGACTTTGAGATAGGGCCGTGCGAGGAGATGCTGTTCGTAGGTTCGTGCTTCGCCGACAACATAGGACGGCGGTTCAAGGAAGAGAAGTTCCGCGCCACGGTCAACCCCTACGGCGTGATGTACAACCCGGCGAGCATCCTGCACACGGTAAAGAGGTGTGAAAACGCGCCGCGAGTGGCACTGTTCACACTCGGAACAAACCATGTCTACATACTTAACGAGACGGGAGAAATAGTGGACAACTGCGCCAAAAGGCCGCAACGGCTGTTCACAGAACGTGAACTGAGCATTGACGAGTGCGCCGTTTACCTTGGAGAAGCCGTTGACACGCTTGTTGAAAGGCGGCCCGACGTGAAGGTGGTAGTGACAGTAAGCCCCATCCGTTACGCCAAATACGGTTTCCATGGCAGCCAGATTTCGAAGGCGGTGCTGCTACTCGCCGCCGACAGACTTGTGAAGTCGCGCCCCGGAACGGTAAGTTATTTCCCGGCATACGAGATTGTAAACGACGAGCTTCGCGACTACCGTTTCTACGCCAAGGACATGCTGCACCCCTCGGAGCAGGCCGTCGAGTATATATGGGAAGTGTTTTCAGAGGCTTATTTCTCGCCCGAAGCCAAACGCTTCATCGAGGAATGGCGGCCGCTGAAAGAGGCGTTGGGGCACAAACCGTTCAATCCGGAGTCGGCTGAATACAAGGATTTCATGAATAAAACTATGTTAAAAATAGACGTACTGTCAAAAAAATATCCGAACTTTGTATTGTAATAGCAGACAAGTTACAAGCAGACGAGTTGACAAGGATAACCAACTTGTTGAAAGACAGGCATTAGCGGTATAAGAAGTGTTGTCCCATACACCAGTTACTGACAATAAAAACAAAATTCCTTGTTTGCTTGTCACTCGTCAACTTGTCAACTAAAATAAAACAAAATGCTCTACTCAATTGAAAAAATAACGACCTTGATTGGCGCACGCCGCTACGGCTCGGCGGACGGCAACATACGTTGGATACTGACGGACAGCCGGAGCGTGTGCTTTCCTGAAGAGACTTTGTTCTTCGCAATACGGTCGGAGCGCAACGACGGACACAAGTATATAGCCGACCTTTACCGCCGTGGAGTGAGGAATTTCGTTGTGGACGAACTGCCTGAAGGCTACAGCGAGGCTTACGCCGACGCCAACTTCCTGAAAGTTCCGCACCCAGTAGAGGCCCTGCAACGCCTCGCCGAACGCCACCGCGACGAGTTCGACATACCCATTGTGGGCATAACCGGCAGCAACGGCAAGACTGTTGTGAAGGAATGGCTTTACCAACTGCTGTCCCCCGGGATGGTTGTTACACGCAGTCCGCGCAGCTACAACTCGCAAATTGGCGTGCCCCTGTCGGTCTGGTTGCTCGATGAAAGAAGCCAGATAGGCGTGTTCGAGGCAGGCATAAGTCAGAAAGGAGAGATGCAGGCCTTACGTGCCATCATACAGCCGACTATCGGCGTACTGACAAACCTCGGCACCGCGCATCAGGAGAACTTCTCGTCGATGGAAGAAAAATGCCTCGAAAAGCTGAAACTTTTTCACGACACAAAGGCCATTGTCTACCCTTGGGACGACAAGACGGTGAGAAGCTGCATAGCAAGATACGACTACAAGGGCGAGCAACTCGCATGGTCGATGAAAGACCCGGCGGCAAAGATGTACGTAAAATCTGTTGAAAAGAACGGCACATCAACAACAATAAGCTACATGTTCGATGGCAATGAAGGCCGCTACACGCTGCCGTTCATCGACGAAGCGTCGGTCGCAAACTCCGTGATTTGCGCCGCAATAGCACTCCACCTGGGGCTTACGACAGAGCAGATAGCAGGCCGGATGCCCGACATAGAGCCTGTAGCCATGCGCCTGGAGGTGAAAGAAGGGCAACACGGATGCACGCTCATAAACGACTCTTACAACTCTGACATCAACTCGCTTGACATCGCCCTCGACTTCATGAGCCGCCGCCCCGACCACGCCGGACGAAAACGCACGCTGATATTGAGCGACATTTACCAGAGCGGAAAGTCGGGCGAGGCGCTATATAGAGAGGTGTCAGACCTCGCAAGGACACGAGGCGTGCAGAAGTTCATAGGCATAGGCCCTGAAATCAGTGCCAACGCTGACGCCATAGACATACAGGAAAAGCATTTCTTCGCCGACTGCCACGAGTTCATTGCAAGTCAGGAATTCGGCGCCTTGCACGATGAGGTGATACTGTTGAAGGGCGCACGCCGCTTCAGTTTCGACTTGCTGACCGAGCTTCTGGAGCAGAAGGTACACGAGACAATACTTGAAGTCAACCTCGGCGCACTGGTAAAGAACCTCAACTACTTCCGCTCGTACATGAAACCGACGACGAAACTCGTGTGCATGGTTAAGGCCGACGCTTACGGAGCAGGCGCAGTGGAGGTGGCAAAGACGCTGCAAGACCACCGCGTTGACTACCTCGCAGTGGCCGTTGCCGATGAAGGCGTGACGCTGAGGAGGAACGGAATAACGGCGAACATCATGATAATGAACCCCGAAATGACTGCGTTCAAGACGATGTTCGACTACAAACTTGAGCCGGAAGTCTACAGCTTCCGCCTGCTTGACGCCCTTGTCAAGGCCGCACAGAAAGAAGGCATAACAGGATACCCCGTCCACATAAAGCTCGACACAGGCATGCACCGCCTCGGCTTCAACCCACAGACTGACATCGACGAGCTTATCAGCCGCCTGAAACAGCAGAACGCAGTAATTCCGCGCTCGGTGTTCTCACACTTTGTTGGCTCCGACAGCGACGACTTCGACAACTTCTCCGCCCACCAGTTCGCACTTTTCAAGGAAGGGAGCGACAAACTTCAGGCGGCATTCAGCCACAAGATACTGCGCCACATGGACAATTCGGCCGGCATAGAGCACTTCCCCGAGCGCCAGCTCGACATGTGCCGCCTCGGACTCGGGCTGTACGGCATCGACAGCCGGGACAACTCCGTAATCAACAACGTGTGTACGCTGAAAACCACAATACTGCAAATACACCCCGTGCCGAAAGACGAAACCGTAGGCTACAGCCGCAAGGGAATACTCACAAGGGACAGCCTTATAGGCGCGATACCTATCGGCTACGCCGACGGACTCAACCGCCTGCTCGGCTGCGGACGCTGCTACTGCCTCGTGAACGGCAAGAAAGCCCCCTACGTAGGCAACATCTGCATGGACGTGGCGATGATAGATGTAACAGACATCGACTGCAAAGAGGGCGACAGCGTGGAGATATTCGGAGACAACCTGCCCGTGCCCGTGCTTTCAGACGTGATGGGAACAATACCTTACGAGGTGCTTACAAGCATCAGCGGCCGCGTGAAGAGAGTTTATTACCAAGACTGACACGGAACGGACGTAAGTATCTGACTTACAGAGACATAACTACAAGCATTGTAAAAGACGGCCTTTCAGCCTGCAAAAGATGGCATATTGCAGGCTGAAAGGCCGTCTTTCGCACCGCAGCAAGACCATTAAAGTATTTTAACGAGTCACCATCCTTTTTTTAATGAAAAAACAGTAACTTTGCGGAAACTTACTTAAACGCATACTATTAATCAAATTAATAACTGATGAATCCAATTCAAACTACAAAGATGACCAACTTCCGTTGGGTCATTTGTGCTTTGCTTTTCTGCGCAACGACGGTGAACTACCTCGACAGGCAGGTGCTTTCGCTGACGTGGAAAGACTTTATAGCACCTGAGTTCCACTGGGATGATGCACATTACGGCATGATTACCGGTTTCTTCTCTGTCTTTTATGCCGTTGCCTGTCTGTTCGCCGGCAAGTTTGTCGACTGGATGGGCATAAAGAAAGGCTACCTCTGGGCCATCTTCATCTGGTCATTGGGCGCATGCCTGCACGCAGGCTGCGGCTGGGTGACAATGGAGATAGAGGGACTTGAATCCGTTGCGGCACTCCGCGCGGTAGAAACCGGCAGCGAGATGGCTATCGCCATAGCCACACTCAGCACATGGCTGTTCCTCGTTTGCCGCGCAATCCTCGCACTCGGCGAGGCCGGCAACTTCCCGGCCGCCATCAAGGTTACGGCTGAGTATTTCCCGAAAAAAGACCGTGCGTTCGCCACTTCCATCTTCAATTCAGGCGCTTCAGTAGGCGCACTGGCAGCTCCGCTGACAATACCTATCCTCGCCAAGCACTTCGGCTGGGAGATGGCATTCATCATCATCGGTGCAATCGGCTTCATCTGGATGTTCTTCTGGGCACACCTTTATGAGAAGCCGGGAAACACAAAGCGTGTAAACAAGGCCGAACTCATATACATCAACCAGGATGACGAGGAGGCAAGCAAGCCTGCGGAAGGAGCGAAGGAGGAAAAGACAATCCCCTTCTTGCAGTGCTTCAAGTACAAGCAGACATGGTCGTTCGTAGTGGGCAAGTTCTTCACCGACGGCGTATGGTGGTTCTATCTGTTCTGGGCACCTGCATATTTCTCCGACCAGTTCCACTATCCCTCATCGTCACCCATGGGCATGGCGCTCATATTCGTGCTCTATCTTATCGTGACAATACTGTCAATCTACGGCGGTTACCTGCCTAAACTCTTCGTCGAAAAGAAGGGCATGGGTCCCTATTCAGGCCGCATGCTGGCAATGCTCATCTTTGCGTTCTTCCCCCTGTTCGCGCTGTTCGCACAGCCTCTGGGAGGCTACTCGGTATGGTTCCCGGCAATAATCATCGGCCTTGCCGGCGCAGGCCACCAGGCATGGTCGGCCAACCTGTTCTCAACCATCGGTGACATGTTCCCGAAATCAACCATAGCCACCATCACCGGAATAGGCGCAATGGCAGGAGGCATCGGCTCGCTGCTCATCAACCTCGGCGCAGGCGAACTGTTCACATACTCTGAAACCATGGGCGAGGCGTTCACGTTCCTCGGCTTTGAAGGCAAGCCTGCCGGCTACATGATTATCTTCTGCATCTGTGCCGTTGCCTACCTGCTGGCATGGATAATAATGAAGAGCCTCGTTCCGAAGTACAAGCCCATCGTAGTAGAATAAAATTCAACCGCATCTTATATCAAGAATGGAAGCCCGACAGTTGCGCTTCCATTCTTTTTTTGTACCTTTGCCACGATTAACCTACAAGAAAGGAGCAACGACAATGAGCACCGTAATCTATCCATCGCCCATATTCGGGCCTGTACACAGCCGCCGCCTTGGCATATCGCTCGGCATAAACCTGATGCCGGCAGACGGCAAAGTGTGTACGTTTGACTGCATATACTGCGAATGCGGCTTCAACGCCGACCACCGCCCACGGCTGAAAAGGCCAACGCGCGAAGAGGTGGCGGCGGCTCTTGAGCGGAAACTGAACGAGATGCAGGCCGACGGCCAGCTGCCCGACGTGCTGACATTCGCCGGCAACGGCGAGCCTACGGCGCATCCGCAGTTCGCCGGGATAATAGACGACACCATCCGCCTGCGCAACCGTTATTGCCCCGAAGCAAAAGTTTCGGTACTTAGCAACGCGACGATGGCCATGCGCCCGGATGTACACGCCGCACTTGAACGCGTGGACAACAACATACTGAAGCTTGACACCGTAAGCAAGGAATACATCGACAAAGTGAACCGACCAACCTACCCCACCTACGACGTGCAGGAAATCATCGAGACAATACGCTCGTTCAACGGCAACGCCATAGTGCAGACAATGTTCATGCGCGGCACAATGGACGGCAAAAGCGTTGACAACACCGGCGAAGAATACGTCGGCCCGTGGCTCGAAGCCATAAAACACATCCGGCCGAAGCAGGTCATGATATACACCATCGACCGCGAAACGCCCGACCACGAACTGCTCAAAGCCTCACCTGACGTGCTTAACGCCATCCGTGACCGCGTCATGGCGGCCGGCATTCCGTGCTCGGCCGCATACTGATTGAGCAGATAACGAAAAGCATTGAAGCAAGAAATAAAGTCCGTGCCCCATTTGCCAAGGCACGGATTTTTTGTTTCCAAATAAAAAAACTACAGTCCGTTACCATGCGAACAACAAACGTATTCCGCCCCAAAAACATCATACTTCCACACGAACAGCTATCGGCATGACAACAGCCGACAACATGCGTGAATGCAAAAGGCCGTCTTTTAGACTGCAAAACGTGGCCTTTTACCATGCAAAAGACGACCTTTTACACGCCAAAACATGACCTTTTGCAAAGACATATGCCAGCATCCATGCCGTCAGCAGCTGCTGACGGCATGCCTACGGGCATGACATACACGTCAAGAACCGGCCGGCAGAGGCGAAAATGCTTGTTTTTTGACTTAAATATGGAAAAAGGCGGCCAAAAGTTTGGCCGTTTCACAATAAGTATGTACTTTTGCACTCGCTTATGGAACGGGATGTAGCGCAGTTGGTTAGCGCACGCGTCTGGGGGGCGTGAGGTCGCTGGTTCGAGTCCAGTCATCCCGACTGAAAGCAATAACGCAAAAAGGCGGTATCCATACGGATGCCGCCTTTTTGCGTACTATTGTGTTTTGCAGACGTCATCAGGAATGGACTTGAGCCATAAAAAGCGGCTCACCGCAATCCTACAACGGCAGAACTTCACGACATTAATGCCGAAAAGCAACACTACCGCGCTACCTTGGCAATCCATGCGGCAATGTCCTGCATCACTTCGGGCGACACGGTCTCCTCTATCTGGCCATATTCCGTTGTCAGGCCGGTGGTGCAGTGCTGGAACAGATGGTTAAGGCCGGGATACTCCTTGATAAGGTTCAGGCTGTTTTCGGGCAGCAGGCGACGTATTGCCGCAAGGTTGTCGGCGGCTACTACCTGCACGTCCTTCGAGCCGTTGACGGCCATCACGGGACACTTTGCGCCACGGATGTCGGCTGACGGGTCGTAGCCGATGAAGTATTTTAACCACGGCGTGCATATCTCCATCGACTTTGCGAAGTTCTGCACAAGCGGTTCGGGCAGGCTTACGCCCGTTTCTTTCGCTATCTCACGCACCTTGGCCGCAGGGTCGGCGACGGTGCCCGGCTGCGCCATTACGGCGAACATCTTGGCGAGCACCTTGCAATAGTCGTCAGCCATGTCGGCCGGCACGCCGCCTTGCATCATTCCGCGGCGGTTCTGCGCCAAGAGGATGCTGTCGCCTCTCAAGCCCGGCCCGGCCATGCTCACAATGAAGTCGGCCTTGCCACGCGCCGCAAGCATGAACGCTATTGCGCCTCCTTCGCTGTGGCCGAGCACTCCCGTGCGGCCGAACTTGCCCGTGCCGCGCGCATAGTCAACGGCGGCCAGCGCGTCCTTCATGTTGTTCTCAGTCGTTCCGTTTGCCGCGTCACCGGTTGACTTGCCCGCTCCGCGGTCGTCATAGCGCAGCGTCGCTATGCCGTTACGCGCAAGGAAGTCGGCTATGACGAGGAAAGGCTTGTGGTCGAAAAGCTCCTCGTCGCGGTTTTGCCGTCCGCTGCCGGTCACCATTATCACCACGGGCACAGTGCCTTTCTTCATACCCTCGAAGCCAACGGGATATGTCAGCGTGCCGCTCAGCGTGGCGTTGTCGGCAGTGTTGGTGAATGTCACCTCCTCCGTGGTGTACGGATAAGGTTCTTTCGGCGTCTGCGGACGACGGCGTTCAACCGTTCCGGGCTTCATGTCGAGCGCGAACGACATGCCGCTTTGCGTAAAGGTGCCTTTCATCATGCCGTCTTTCAGCTCGCCCTCATACGCCGCCATGAGCGCCGGCATGCTGATTTTCACCTTCACCCCGTCAGTCACGGTGATTTCCGCAGGTATGCCTTTTGCGCCTTGGTCGGGGCTGTCCATTGTGCAGGCGAACGCCCCGTCAGCGCCTTTCGTTATGTTGAACACAAGGTTAAGCTGCGTTCCCATAACGTCGAGTTTGCCAGTCCAGCTGCCTTCCACGGTTTGAGCCGTGACAGAAAGCGCCGCAACAAGCGTGAATAAGATAAGGATTGTTTTCTTCATAAATGGCAATCATTTTTAAGATTAGTGTTGCAAATATAGTAATTTAACGGCAAAACGGTTGTCAGACGGCATAAAAAACATCCCCTTGCAACCAAGAAATGGCCGCAAGGGGATGTTCCTTATATACTTATTATGTGTGTCAGAAATTGCCGTTCTGCCGGATTACCGGAATGCTCTTATGTCGAGCAATGACCTGTTGTAGTCGTCCGGATTTGACATTGTGCCGTCATATATCCTCTGAATTTCGCTATCACCCTCGAAGAACGCTCCCACGAAGATTGGCACCTGTATGCCTTCAAAAGTGCCCGACATGCTCCATGAGCCTGCTGACGGAATCAAGAAAGCTATTGTCACGTCATGTGTGCCGCCGTCATAGCTAAGGTCGTTCAGAGTCAGCGATGTGGGATAGAAATACAGGTAAGAGCCGTAGTTCATTACGTTTGCAATGAGAACCTTGCCCCTTATTGACTGGTTGGGAAGCTCCTCTATGGCATCTCTCAGGCCATTGAACTTCACGCTGTCAATTTCTTTTGCCAAAACCCTGCTTGGAACACCGCTGATGAGGAACGAAGAGTCACGTGCAGAAATAGAGATTACAACGTTACTGCTAATCGAGTCAATCTTGTTTGAGTTGTTGCTGTCGGTGATTGTGTCGTTGTAGAAGTAAATCCTGTTCTGGTATGTTTCGCTCCCATAATATGTTCCAGACATCTGCTGGAGGTATTTTGCATAAGTTTCAGGGTCAATACCGTTGTCGTCGTCATTCAGGCAAGACGTTAATGACATGGTGCTTACACAGCACATGAGGATGAAAAACAGTTTGTTAAATCTTTTCATTGTTTTATTTGTTTATTAATGTTTTTGCTACCTATAAAACATCCCATAGGCAAAAAACTTGCATCCGTTGGCAAAAATTTTGCATTTTTATATCATATACGCTTGCTTTCTCCGCGCAAAAGGTTCATAAACTCCTCGCGGGTCTTGGCCTGGTTGAACGCCCCCGAGAAGTCGCTCGTCGTCGTTATGGCGTTCTGCTTCTCCACTCCGCGCATCTGCATGCACATGTGTTTCGCCTCTACAACCACCATAACGCCGAGCGGTTTGAGCGTTTCCTGTATGCAGTCCTTTATTTGCAGGGTCATGCGTTCCTGCACCTGGAGTCGGTGACTGTATATGTCTACCACTCGTGCAATCTTGCTCAAGCCGGTAATATACCCGTTAGGAATGTATGCTACGTGCACCTTTCCGTAAAAAGGAAGCATGTGATGCTCGCAAAGCGAGAAGAAGTCAATGTCCTTGACTATTACCATCTGGCTGTATTTTTCCTCGAACAGCGCGTCAAGAAGCACCTTATGGGCGTCCTGGCTGTAGCCGCGCGTAAGCACTTGCATGGCCTTCGCCACACGCATAGGTGTCTTCAGCAAGCCTTCACGGCTGACGTCCTCGCCTAAAAGTCCGATTATACTCTTATAGTGTGATGCAAGGTCTTCAAGACCTTCACGGAATTCCGTTTCAGGATTCATCTTTATTTAGTGTTATGAACAAGTCTTTTATGCCGCCAGGCGCACGCTTTCCAGGCATCCGGCGGCAACGACATTATATGTAAATGATTTAATAAGCCACAGTGATTTTGCCTTTCACGATGCAGGCCTGGCGGTAACCCATATCCTTTATTTCCGCCAGAACCTCGTTGGCTTCCTGATAAGTGCGGAAGTTTCCTACACGGCATATCCACCGTGGAGAGTAGAAATGCACGTAGACAGGAAGGTCGGGAAACCTCTGCTTTATGGCGTTGCCTATGCTTTCGGCCTTCTGCCGGTCGGCCCTTGAGTTTCCACCTGAATACGCCTGCACACGGTAGCCGGTGATTTTCTTGCCCCCGCGCATCACCTTCTTTGACGTGTCAACTACCGGAAGCTCATCAGTCGCGCTTCCGGCAGGCTCCGCCTTGTGCTCCGCATGTGTTCTGGCCACAGGCGTTTTTTCCGCCTCAGCCTTATGTGCGGCATTGTCCTGCACTGGCTGTATGGGTCTCTTTACAGTCTCTTTCTTAGGTGTTGCGGGCTGTGTCCTCAAAAGCCGGGCGTTGTTTACCAATTCGTCGATTTCCGGGCTTTGCGTAACTGTCACGGTTCCTTGCCCCATGTTCTTCGCCCTTAATCCGTCAAGAAACGACTGGGCGCCGGCATTCAGGGCGCAACCTGACGCCAAAAGTAATATCACGGCGAATTGTCTCATGCTTTGTTGGTATTATTTCTTAATGAAAAACAATGGGAAAAAGACGGGCGGAACCGGCTTCTTGCAAGGCTCTCCGCCGTCTTTTTCCTTTCAGTTGGTATTATTTCCAAGCGTTGATGATGCCCATGAAGTCGGCAGCTTTCAATGAAGCACCGCCGATAAGGCCACCGTCGATGTCAGGTTTTGCAAACAGCTCGGGAGCGTTGCTTGCCTTGCAGCTGCCGCCATAGAGTATTGTGGTGTCGTCAGCCACGGCCTTTCCGTACCTGTCGGCTATGATGCTGCGGATGTAGGCGTGTATTTCCTCTGCCTGTTCAGCCGTAGCAGTCTTGCCTGTTCCGATAGCCCAGATAGGCTCGTAAGCAATGATTATGTTCTTGAACTCTTCCTCGGTGAGGTTGAACACGCTGCCTTCAAGCTCTGCCTTTACCACCTCGTTCTGCTTGCCGGCTTCCCTTTCCTCAAGACTTTCGCCGATGCAGAAGATTACCTTAAGGCCGTTCTTCAGTGCGAGGAGCACCTTTTCTTTCAGTATTTCAGGAGTTTCTGCGTAGTAGCCGCGACGCTCCGAGTGGCCGAGTATTACGTATTGTGCGCCTGTGCTCTTAACCATTTCGGCCGAAACCTCGCCCGTATATGCGCCCTTTTCCTTGTCGGCGCAGTTCTCTGCGCCAAGTCCTATCACGTCCTGGTTAAGGAACTGTGCAATGCTTGCAAGATGAATGAAAGGAGTGCAGATTACAACTCCGCAATTGGGTTTCTCGTTTGTAAGTGTCTCGTTGAGTTCCTTTGCAAGAGCGATGCCGTCTTGCAGGTTCATGTTCATTTTCCAGTTACCTGCTACAATTTTCTTTCTCATTTTCTTTTTGCCTTTTAATAGTTTATATATTCGGTTTGAATGTTCTTTCTTCCTGAGCCAGCGGGTGAACTTCCACGTGCGGTCGGCGAATGTAAGAAGCACCAACGGAAGTATGTACCACAGCAAAATCTTGGAAACCCTGCCCGTAACGGTATGCTCGGGCAGATGCCCGTATTCGGTGTTTTCAAGCAATTCCGACTTGTAGTCGAGCTTCGGCAGGTCGTTGTGGCTCCATTTTCCTATGACGACTCCGTCCTTCAGCAGCAGCAGTCCGGGGTTGCTGCGTATGACGGTCTTCAGCGTTATGTCGTCGGTAATGTAGAAGTTGTATTCCGCCCCAGTAATGTCGCGCCAGTGCGCCACGGCATCTTCAGTGCTGGCAGTCAGCGCATAGAACGGGTAGCCGTGGTCTGCGCTGTATTCATATATTGCGTCTATCTCGCCGAAATTGGAGTCGCTGGCATATTCCAGATGTGGCGCTACCAGCAGGAAGACGTACCCCTTCTGGCCGATTACGCTGTCGGTGATGTCCTCTCCGCCGTCCATGGTCTGTATGGAGAAGTCGTGGATGGGCGGCACATAGCCCTCGGCGGTCTGCACGGTCTTGCTGTCTATGAACGTCCAGGTGGAGTCCGGATAATTCTCAAGCGTGAACTCCTTGCGCTGTCCGTCCTTTTCCATGATGAAAGTGGTCTCGAACTGCGGCTGCGGCGCACCTTCGGGTATTTCCATTCCCTTGCGTATGTCAGCACCGATGTGGTACGGGCGGAAGTCGAAGGGCGGCAATGTGTACAGGCTCATGCTGCTTGACACGAGTATGAACAGCACGGTATATGTGGTGACTATCCACTGGTTTGAGCGGCTTATGAACCTCGGCATCATCAGCGGACGCCAGAACAACACCACCGTAGCGGCCAGGAGGATGACATTTTTGCAAAAAGTCTCCCAGTTGGTAAGCACCACCGCGTCGCCGAAGCATCCGCAGTCCTTGATGGGGTTGTCGACGGCGAGCCACAGCGTGACCGGCGTCATCACCGCCATGAACAGCAACAGCAGGCGCGTTACAAGCCTGCGCCTTATCGCGAACAGCAGCAGCACGCCGAGGCAGAACTCCAAACCGCCCAACACGACACTGGCCGCCAGCGTCACACTGTCGGGCACATAGGCATACAGGCCGATTACTTCAAGATAGTCTTGCAGCTTGTATTGCGTGCCTAACGGGTCGATGGCCTTGACGTATCCAGAAAAGATGAACGTCAGCGCAACCGCAAAGCGGCACAAGTTGACGGCTACCGCAGTTATGACCTTACTTCTGCTCATTCTCCGTAAGTAAGCTTGATGACCCCGAACACGGCGTAGTTGATGATGTCCATATAGTTGGCGTCGATGCCTTCAGATACGAGCGTGGCTCCGCCAAGGTCTTCAATCTCCTTCACGCGCTGTATTTTCGTCAGTATGAAGTCTGTATAGCTGCTTACGCGCATCGACCTCCAAGCCTCGTCATAGTCATGGTTCTTCTTCAGCATCAGCTGCAACGCAGCCTCCGCCCGTTCGTCATAAAGGCGCAAAGCCTCGTCGGCCGACATGTCGGGAGCGTCGGCAAAACCCTTGTCAAGCTGTATCAGGCCTACTATGCCGTAGTTAATCAACGCCACGAACTCGGGCTTTATGCCCTCGCCTACGAGCGACTCTTTCTTCACTTCAAGACTGCGTATGCGCTTGGCCTTGATAAACAGCTGGTCGGTCAACGACGACGGACGCAGTATCCGCCACGACGGGCCGTAGTCGTGCAGTTTCTTTGCGAACAGCGAACGGCACTCGGCCATCACTACCCTGAACTGTTCTTCGGTAGTTGAAGTGTCTTTTGACATGTGTTATTATATTACGAGTGCAAAGGTAGTGATATTTAAGGAGTTGAGGAAGTTAAAGGAGTTAAAGAAGTTAAAGGAGTTAAAGACAATAGTTTTGCCAATTGGCTGCAAAAAACTTATTCCGTTTTCACGCCACACCTTATCTTATTTTCACAATCAAGGCATTTGTCTTTAGCTTCTTTAACTCCTTTGACTCCCTTAACTCCTTGAAAATCACTCTTCCATCTTTTTCTTTATGTACTTGATTTTAGCGCACTCCACGTCGAAAATGGTCTTCAGCGAGTCGCGCGTCACGCGCATCAGGTTGACCGAACGCAGCTGCTGCTCCGTAGCCGCGCTCTTTTCACGAAGCGCGTCAACGGTCTTTTTCATTTCCTGATATTCGCGTTCTACGCGCTGCAGCACGGTGTCCACGCCCTCTACGGCAAGCTGTGCCCTCTTCAGTTCCACTTCCTGATACAGTTTCAGGGCCTGCTTGCGCGCCTCGATGGCCTCCGGGCAGTTCTTGCGCAGCGTGTCGATGGTAGCCAAAGCCTTGGCGTAGTCGCCCTCTTTGAACTCCGTCCGCGCCTGCTCAAGCAGTTCGCCGGCCTTCTTCTCAATATCGTTTCCGCCGCAGCCTGTCGCCAACAGCACGGCACACACGGCCAAAGCCGCGGTAAAAAGTCTTGCTTTCATAATTGAATTGAAGTTTGATGCAAAGATAATGCAAACCGAGCGCAATGCAAAAGAAAAGTGAGAGAAACAAACTTTTCTTTTCATTGCCGAGGCGCAGCTTATCTTATCTAAAGATAATGCAAACCGAGCGCAATGCAAAAGAAAAGTGAGAGAAACAAACTTTTCTTTTCATTGCCGAGGCGCAGCTTATCTTATCTAAAGATAATGCAAACCGAGCGCAATGCAAAAGAAAAGTGAGAGAAACGAACTTTTCTTTTCATTGCCGAGGCACCGCTTATCTTATCTAAAGGTACAAAAACATCTGAAAACAAACAAATCGGCGCATACTTTTCAGCCGGAAAAGCCTTCCAACACAACGTTTCCAAACCACCTGCATAACACATTGGTACTCAACGTGTTACAAAAGGCCGTCTTTTAGGCTGCAAAACGTGGCCTTTTACACGCTAAAAGGTGGCCTTTTAGAATGTAAAAGGCCATCAATTAACGACCCACCCCAACCCTCCCCAAGGGAGGAAGCTTGATTACCTATATTTATTTTGGTACAAGTGAGGCGCTCGGTAGCCGTCATGCCGCACGCCGACGCGGCATTTATTGTATGCAACCAACGCCGTTTGACATTACAAGAGCAATCAGGATGCCTCTTCTACGGCCAAAAGCGATTTTCTTAACTCTTAATTCTTAATTCTTAATTAATTAACGTAAATTTGCAGCCGCTTTACAAACTTGAACGACATGAGGATGCTTTCAGACGCCGAACTGGCGCAACTTCTTGATAAATACATATTCCATAACATCTCCGACGCTGCCGACACGCTCGGCCTTGAATGCTATGTAGTGGGCGGATACGTGCGCGACCTGTTCCTCGAACGTCCGTCAAACGACATCGACGTCGTTGTAGTTGGCAGTGGAATAAGCATCGCCGAAGCACTGAAACAACGGCTCGGCAAGCGCGCACGGTTGTCGGTGTTCCGTAATTTCGGCACTGCGCAGGTCAAGTTCGGAGGTCTTGAGGTGGAGTTTGTGGGCGCCCGCAAAGAGAGCTACAGCCACGATTCGCGCAAGCCTATAGTAGAAGACGGCACATTGGAAGACGACCAGAACCGCCGCGACTTCACGATAAACGCTCTCGCGGTGTGCCTCAACAAGGCGCGCTTCGGTGAATTAGTTGACCCGTTCGACGGCCTTGCCGACCTTGAAGACGGCATAATACGCACGCCGTTAGACCCCGACATAACCTTCTCCGACGACCCTCTGCGCATGCTGCGGTGCGTCCGCTTTGCCGCACAGCTTAACTTCTTCATTGAAGACGAGACGTTTGACGCACTGACGCGCAACGCCGACCGCATACAGATAATCAGCGGAGAGCGCATACAGGAGGAGCTTAACAAGATAATGATGACCGCCGCGCCGAGCAAGGGTTTTGTCGACCTGTACCGCTGCGGACTGCTGCCGCGGTTGCTGCCGGAGCTTACCGCCCTCGACATCGTTGAAAAGCGCAATGGCCGGGCGCACAAAAACAACTTCTACCACACGCTTGAAGTGCTTGACAACGTAAGCCGCCAGAGCGACAACCTGTGGCTGCGCTGGGCGGCATTGCTGCACGACATCGGCAAACCGAAGACCAAACGGTGGAACAACGCGCAGGGATGGACGTTCCACAACCACAACTTCGTGGGTTCGAAAATGGTGCCCGACATCTTCAGGAGGCTAAAGCTGCCGATGGACGCGAAGATGAAATACGTGGCGAAACTCGTTGACCTGCACATGCGCCCGATAGTAATAGCCGACGATGTGGTGACCGACAGCGCCGTACGACGCCTGCTCAACGACGCCGGAGACGACATTGACGACCTGATGACGCTGTGCGAAGCCGACATAACCAGCAAGAACGAAGGCCGCAAAAAGCATTTTCTCGAGAACTTCCGCATAGTCCGCTCGAAGCTGCATGACCTGAAGGAGAAGGACTACAAGCGACTGCTTCAGCCCTGCATCGACGGCACCGAGATAATGGCCATGTTCAACTTGCAGCCTTCGCGCGAAGTGGGCGAGCTGAAAAAGGCGCTCAAAGACGCCGTGCTCGACAACCGCGTGCCCAACGAACGCGAGCCGCTGATGGAGCTGCTCATGGAAAAAGCCAAGGAAATGGGATTGGTAAAAGAATAACAACAACAAACGGAAGCCACGTGCGTGGCTTCCGTTCTTATTTTGAAAGACGTTCAATCAAGCTCCTTGTCAAGCGTTTCGTAAAACTCGTCGGCCTCTCCCCTGAAGCATTTTATCACCTTTCCTTTCGGCGAAATAAGCACTTTATATGGATAGCCCGTTACGCCGTAACGTTCTTCCGTTATGCCGTCAGGCGAGAAAACGTGCAGCCAGGGAACGTCATTCTTTACCACCGCCGCCTTCCATTTGTCTTCCTTGTCGTAGCAGGCAATGCCGACAATCTCCAATTTGTCCCTGTATTTATTGTAGTATTCTTTCATCTTGGGAAATCCCTTGATGCACCATGAGCACCAAGAACCCCAGAAGTCCACGACAATGTACTTTCCCTTGCCAAACAAGGAGGCAAGGTTGAAGTCGTTGCCGTTGATGTCTTTCAGTGTAAAGTCGGGCGCACACTTGCCCTCTTTCAATTCGAGTTCCGCCTGTTTCGCCGCCGCAATCTCTTTCAGCACACGTGTGAAAAGCTCTTCTATGCCGTCAAGATAGTCCTTGAAGCGGCCGTTACGCACATCGGGCGACATCCTGTTGATAACCTGCGGTATTTCTTTGTAGTCGAGCGAGAACAGCATCGTGGCCGTAACCTCGTCGTCAAGATGCTGCATTATGTACGGACGCAGGGCTTCGCGCTTCCTGTCGTTTATGTCTCTCTGCGCCGAGTTCCTTGCGGCTTTCAGTTGGTTTTCGTCCTGTCCTTGTGCGATGCCGTTGCGGTATTTGTCCGACGCGGCCTTCGACTCCATCAAAAAAGGCAGCTCCATGAGCCTTATGCTGTCAAGTTTTTGGTAGAACGCCGTTCCCTTGAGCGCCCATCCGGCCTCAAAATCGGACGCTCCCACGACCTCGACGCTCTCATTTGGCACGAAGAAGAAAAACGACTCGTTGCCATTTGATTGTACCTTCAGCGACGCTTCCACGGCATAGTCGATACTACATGAGTACGTAAAGCCGCCGTTGCCATCAACGGGCACCTTCGCTTCGGTTATCTTACGCTCCGGGATATGGCACACATATTCAATCTGTAGCGTGTCGTTCGCCACGTCGGTAAGACGTCCGCTGATTGTGAAATTGTCGGCAAAAGCACCCATACAGAACACGGCAAAGAGCGCGGAAATGATTGTTTTCTTCATGTTTTCAGTCTTATAAGGTTATCGTCGGCACAGAGTCATGCCAAGGCGACAGTCCGCCGCCAGGCCAACTTCCATTCTTATAACTAACAAAGTTAGGTATTTATCACTGAAAAACAAAGCCGGCGTTGCACGTTTAACAAACCTTTAACATATCCGCAGGCCACACCGCGCACCATAACAAAACGTTAGCGCAACGGCAGTTGTTGCTTACTTATTGGTTTTCCTTGACGCATTGAGACCGCGTTATTCCGAAAAATAAAAATCAGAGGACGAAATATCGCATTCTCATGCGTGCAAAAATAAAATGTTCAATATCAGCAGTTTATGCCTAAAAAGTCGCTTGGTGTGCAATGATTGACGGCAGAAAACAGCCCTGAAAAGCCTTGTTTAGGGTGAAAAAGACCGTAAAAACAATGGTTTTTGACGGCAAAAAGCAATATAAAAGACGACCTTTCGGGATGCAAAAGGTAGTCTCTTGCATCCCGAAAGGCCGTCAATGGCGTTGCGTCAGGTCATGTTCCAATGCGCAACAGGCCGTTTCCGACTCACCGTTTCATCTATTCCGGCCGTTCAAGCGGACATTTTACATTTGACGTTTTGCTATCAAACAAACGCCATCTGTAAAATATTGAAACTCTGCAATGTCACTTTTTGTCCGATACGGAAATCCTTTTCCCATCATAACGGAACGCCGCTATGCCCATGTCGTTAAGCGCTTCTACGACCTGTTGCAGCGTTATCGAGCGCGGAATGTTGAAGTGTACGCGCACGTCCAACGGCTTGCGCGACAGGAAACTGACGCTTACGTTATACCATGCGCCTATTTCCGCCATCACGTCTTCAAGCCTTGCGTCGTCGAAACTGAACATGCCGTTGCTCCATCCGGCTGCGGCCTGCATGTCAACAGCCGTCACTTTCAGTCCCTGCTTGCCGTCGAGCATTGCCCGTTGGCCGGGCTTCAGCGTCTCCGAACGGTCTCCATTACCGGCACTCACCTGCACTTTGCCGCTGTAAAGCGTCACAGAGCCGTGTGTGCCGGGATAGGTACTGACATCAAAAACAGTGCCGAGCACGCGCGCATCAAGGCCGTCGGCATGGACGATGAACGGCTTTGCGACGTCATGTTTCACCTCGAAGCGTGCCTTGCCGGTGAGCTTCACCTCCCTTGCCTGTAGTCCGTCAAAGCTCCGGGGATACTCAATGCGCGAGCTTGCGCCGAGCAACACGCGCGTGCCGTCGGGCAAAACGGCCTGCAAGGTGGTGGCGGCAGGGGTGCTGATGACGGTGTTTCCGCCCTTCATAGTCTGCTCAACGTGCTGCGGAACGTCCATTGCCGTAAACGTTTCAAGGCCCTCTGTCACGTCCCTAAGCCGCTGCCAAGGCATCACAAGCACTACTATCGCCACGGCGGCAGCCGCTGCCAGTGCCCATATTGCGGCCTTGCGGCTGCGCTGTCGGCGGCTATCCGCGCGGTGCTTGGCCTCGAACGCCGCCCATGCCGACTGCGTTTCGTCGGCCGACGGCAAGTCGCCTGTGGCCTCGCCGAGGGCGTAGAGCAGCCTCATGTCGTCCTCGCTGAAGTCTGTATCTTGATGTTTCCTGTTGTCGTCCATGGTCAATCCTCCTGTATTTTTATTTCTTCGCGCATCATGCGCAGTGCTTTCCGTATATGCTTTTTCACTGTTTCGGGGCTTATTCCGAGGCGTGCGGCGGTCTGGCTGTACGTGTTGTGCTCGTAGTAACACAAGCGTATGATTGTCCGCGTAGGTTCTTCCAACCGTCCGGCAACGGCCTCCACCTGCCTCAACAGCCGTTCGCGCTCCCTGCTGTCGGCACCTGTGGCTGTGCGCCCAGCCTCCGCTATCAGTGCCGCATGGCGGCTTTCCACGCCCCGGTGCTTCAATCTGTTCAGGCAAGCGTTGTACACACAGGTGCGCAACCATGTGCCCTGGCGTGCCGTGTCGATGCCGCCGAAGTTGCGCCATGCTGTCTCCATCACGTCGGAAACCACGTCGCGCCCCTCCTCATCGTCGCCTGTCAGCTGCACGGCAAGCCTCACCATGCGTGGATAATGCTCGCAGAACATGCGGCGGAACAGCTCTATCTTGTTTTCTTCGTTGTCCATTCGTTTGTTTTTGGCTAATTCTTCACTGCAAAATTAGCCATTATCCGCGTAACGGCGGCACTACATTCGCTGTTTCTCGCTTTGTCCGGCGCCTTTTCCGCGGTACTTGCTCTTCGTGGCGTTGAACGTGTACGTAAGGCTTAGTTCAATCCGCTGGTAGTCGCGGTAGTTGTCGCTCGACGAGTAAGTGCGGTCGCCGTATGCCGTGAAAGGATAAACGCGGGTGTCGAAAACGTCCTTGACATCAAGCGCAACCTTCAACGACTTGTCCTTCAGGAACGTCTTTGCCACGAGGAAATCGACGTAGCCCACAGGGCGTGTAACGGCGTAGCTCTGCCTTGAATAGAACGTGTAAGTGCCGTACAACTTGACAAACCAGCTGTGGTTGAACGTGAAGTAGTTGGCAAGTTCCAAGGTTATGTCAGGCTCGTTCCAGTGTTTCGTTATGCCGATTGACGTTGCATCGGCGTCATACCAGCTGATGTCAGCCTCGAAGTTGGGCTGCCAGAAACCTATTTTCGGCGTAAGCGACAGTGCAACCCCATACTGCTGCGTGTGCGGAATGCTTGCCATCGTCTGCAACATCACGCCCGGATAGGTCTCGTCATTGTACGGCTTGTAGTACGTTGTGTACATGTTTTTCGTATAATCGTAGAACAGACTTAAGTTAATCCACTTCCATCCGCCGAACAGCGAGACGTAGTTGTGCTTCTGTGGGACGAGGTTCGGGTCGCCGTTCGCGTACATGTACTTGCTTGAATAGCTTGTTGCGCTTGACAACATGCGGTAAGACGGGCTCAACTTCATCAGCCTGTAAGCCAGCGAAAGGACAAAGTCGCCATGCTGGTAATCGACCGACAGGGACGGCAGAAGGTCGTCGTAAGTGGGGCTTTGTTCGCTGTTGAGCACGCCAGCCTCGAAGTATTTGGTGCGCTGATGCTCGTAACGGAGGCCCGCCAGGAAGCTGAACCGCCCGAGGGAGATGCCGTAATCGGCAAAGGCCGAGTAGTAAGACTGGCGCAGATGGTCGTCGGCATCGGCCGAGAAGCCGCTCTGCGTGAAGCGGTCGTGCCTGTCGGTAAAGGTCTCTTCGGTGCCGACAGACAGCTGTCCCTTGCCTATCTGGCGCGACAGCACGAGCTTTACGGCGTACAGCCGGTTGCTTACGTCGTTTACTGACGCGGCATCAACCACGCCGTCATACATGACTTTCTGCCCCGTATGCCGGTCAGACGTATAATAGTCGGCGTTGAAGTCGACGCCCCAGGAACCGAACGTGGCGTTGTAATATGCGTTGACGGAGTGGCTCCAATCGGCCGTCATGTCAGAGGACGACACAGAGTTAAGCTCTTCAACGAGACTGCCGTCGCGGCATACCACGGTATTGCCCGTGCGCCGCGAACGTGCCTTGCCGAACAGTTTGCCGGGAACGTATCGCACGCCGAACGACTGGTGCGCGTCAGGCTCATAGTTGAAGCCTATTTCGCCGCGGAAGTTAGCACTGCGGTCAGTGCCCGAGTTGTGTATGGAGGTGCGCCACGTGGAGCGCGTCCACATGGCGGTAGTGGTTGACGAGGAGCTGTAATCGTTGTCCTCGAAGAAGTATCCGCGCATGAAGATGTCAAGTCCGCCGGTGCGGTAGTTAAGCGACACGCCTTGATTGCCATGCCCGTTGCGCCCCTGCGACCACAGTGCTGTGGCCTGTCCGCTAAGTCCGTAGCCCTGCCTCCGCTTCGTCTTGAGGCGTATTACCGCGCCGGTTTCCGACGAATAACGCGCTCCGGGATTCATGATTATCTCTGCGGAAAGTATCTCGTCGGCCTGAAGTTGCTTCAGTTCTGCGGCATCGCGCACCTTACGGCTGTTGATATAAACCTCCGCCGAGCCGCGGCCGATGACGCTGTAGCTGCCGTCCTCGCCGTTGACAAGGGGCAGGCTGGCAATCATTTCGTCAGCCGAACCCATCTGCGCAAGCGGCGAACCGGCCACGTTTGCCACCAAAGTAGAGCCGCGCCGCTCAACCATCGGGCGGCTGTTTGTAACGGTTACGCCCTTGAGCAGCCGCGAGTCGCTGTACAACACGACGTTGTTAACCGTCCGGCAGTCCGTAAGAACCGTCTTGAAGCCAACGAACGACACCTTCAGCAGGCACCGCTCGCGCGGCATGGAGGGAAAGGCGAACGAGCCGTCGGCCTCGGTCACGCAGCCTGATATATAGGAAGAATCGCGCGCGGAAAGCATGACAACGTTGGCGAAGCCCATCGGACGGCCCTTGTCATCGGTCACACGGCCCGTCACACCTGTGTTTTTCGCGCCGTCACGGCTGTACTGCACCACGAAGTAAGCCTGCCGCTCGATAAACGAGAAAGGCTTTCCGGCAAGCACGGCGGCTATGGCTTCGGCCTGCGTCTTGTCCTTTATCGTGGCCGTTACACGGTAACGCCCGGTCTCGCTGTAAGTAAAGAGGATGCTCTTGCCGCCTGCCTGCTCTATCTTTTTCAGGACTTCGGGCAGCGGCTCGTCGGCCAGTGTCAGCGTAACAAGGCCGTTGCCGCCTGCCGCATAAACGGTTGCGGCGAAACTGAACAGCATGACAAACGCCGCTGCAAGATGTTTGATGTAAGTTGAAAGATAGTTCATTGATATGTTGTTTGTTTCTGCTTATTATACAATTTGACCTTGAAATCGGGTACGGCGGCAGCCGATTTTTGTCGTTTTTTAACGTTTCGGCGATGCCTTCAGCCAGCATTAAAGCGACAGACAAAGCCTACCGAATTTAATATACGTTAACTAAAAACACGCCTTAGAATGTTAATTAACAATAGCTAAAACGCCTTTCGCAGCGGCACAAACAGACTTTGCCACGAAAAAAGTCGCAAAACAACTGATTTGGTATATGCCTGCAAGCCAACGGGTTACGGCCGGGCGCACGCAATCCGGCATTTTTCGGCCATGCAAAAGGCCATGAATTATGCTGCAAAAGATGGCCTTTTACAACGCAAAAGACCGCTTCCCGCATTGCAAAACATAGCTTTTTGCGGCGCAAATGGCGATATTTCAAGGTTTGACAGGACGTTTTCCGCCACACGACTGACGGTTTTTTTACTCTGTGAACGGGCACAACAGGCATGGAAATTTACCGTTTGACAGAATTTGAATGTTAAACCGAAAGGCCGAAACACTAAATATCCTTAACACGCCGTCACTGCATTCTGCCATACCGCAAGGCATGCTCCGCCAGCCGGCATGACACTTGCCGGCTTCACGCAGGAAGCCCTCCGAAGCCTTTTACGGCAGGCAATTCCCGAACAAAATAAAGTTAAAACACGATAATTATCATTTAGACCTGCTACAAAATACAATTATAATATGTACATTTGCACTCCGAAAACCGGACGGACAAAAATAGTTTTCACCGTTCCGGGCGTTCATGACGTCGGCATTTAATAAGAAAATCTCAAAATAGTTTCAATAAATAGGTATGAAAAAGAACAATTTTCTATTGCTCGCAATGGCTGCCGTGATGCTTGCATCGTGCGGCGGCCAGCAAGGTGGAAGCGGCGACAACGAGTACGCCGTGAGGACAATCGAAACCCAAAACGCCGAACTGCAAACCACTTACCCGGCCACAATCCGTGGTGTGCAGGACGTTGAGATTCGTCCGATGGTTTCAGGATTTATCACGAAGATGTATGTCAAGGAAGGACAGACAGTAAAGAAAGGACAGGTACTGTTCGAAATCAACAAGGTAACTTATGAAGCGGCTGTGCGCCAGGCAAAGGCTGCCGTCAACTCTGCCGAAGCTCAGCTCAACACATCAAAGCTGACTTACGAGAACAACCAGAAGCTGTTTGCCAACAACGTAATCGGTACTTACGAGCTGCAATCGTCGAAAAACAGCTACGAGAACGCGCAGGCCGCGCTGGCACAGGCCAAAGCCAACTACGTGTCGGCAAAGCAGAACTTGGACTTCTGCTATGTAACCAGCCCGTCTGACGGCGTTGTGGGCGACCTGCCCTACCGCGTGGGAGCACTCGTAAGCGCGTCGAGCGCACAGGCGCTGACTACCGTGTCGGACATCAACACAATGCAGGTGTACTTCTCAATGACAGAGAAAGACATGCTCGACATGACAAAAGAAAAGGGTGGACTGCACGCAGCAATAAGCGAATACCCGGCAGTAAAGCTGCAGCTGGCCGACGGAACAACGTATAACCACGACGGAAAAGTGGCTGCCGTCAGCGGTGTAATCGACCAGTCTACAGGCTCTGTATCAATGCGCGCGGACTTCCCCAACCCCGAACACCTGCTCAAGAGCGGCGGCTCGGGCTACATCGTCGTGCCCCACGTAAGCACAGGGGTTGTCGTTGTGCCGCAAGACGCGGTGGTACAGGTACAGGACCGTTACTTCGTTTACATAGTAGGAAAAGACAACAAGGTGAAATATAGCCCCGTAACGGTGAACCCCAACAATGACGGCAAGAGCTACATTATAGAAAGCGGACTGAAGGCCGGCGACCGTATCGTAGTGAAGGGCGTTACAACACTGAAGGACGGAATGCAGATAACGCCTATCACCGAAGCGCAGTATCAGGAAAAGCTGAAGAAGACCAGCCAGATGGGCGCAAGCCAGAACGACCTGAACAAGCTCAAGGAAAACTTGACAAAATAAATGTTGGGTTTTAAGGTCTTACGGTTTTAAGGTCTTACGGTGTGCAATGTTGTCATTTCCGGATGAACCTTACAACCTTATGACCCCATAACCTCATAACCGACAAAATAGAATAAAATGAGATTAGACAACTTCATAAAGCGCCCGGTGCTGTCAACGGTCATCTCAATCCTGACAGTCATCCTGGGTCTTATCGGATTGGTTTCGCTGCCTATGGAGCAGTACCCTGACGTTGCGCCGCCTACGGTTCGTGTGAGCGCATACTATACGGGAGCCAACGCGCAGACCGTGTTGAACTCGGTCATCGTGCCTTTGGAAGAGCAAATCAACGGTGTTGAGGGCATGACGTACATGACCTCTACCGCATCAAACGAAGGTTCGGCCAACATCCAGGTGTTCTTCAAACAAGGAATGAACGCCGACATGTGCCAGGTGAACGTGCAGAACCGCGTGTCGCAGGCATCGGCTCTTCTGCCTGCCGAGGTTACGCAGGCAGGTGTCACCGTGCAGAAGCGACAGACCTCTACGGTGCTCCTTATGTCTATCGTCGGCGACCCTGAGCGTTACGACGAGAAATTCTTGCAGAACTACGCCGACATCAACATCATCCCGGCACTGAAACGTGTCAACGGTGTGGGCGACTGCGAGGTGATGGGTGCCAAGACGTACTCAATGCGTATATGGCTCGACCCCATCAAGATGAAGAACTACGGCCTCATGCCGTCTGACATCGCCGGCATCCTTGCCGAGCAGAATATCGAGGCCGCTCCGGGTAAGTTCGGAGAGCAGAGCGACAACCAGTACGAGTACACCATAAAGTACCGTGGCCGCCTGCAGACTCCTACGGAGTTCGAGAACATGGTAATATCAAGCGACGCCAACGGCAACACCATCCGCGTGAAGGACGTCGCACGAGTGGAGCTTGGCGGACTTTATTACAGCGTTACGTCAAAGGTTGACGGCAGGCCCGCCGTCATGATGATGGTGACACAGACCGCAGGTTCTAACGCTACGCAGATTGTCAACGACATTAAGAAAGTTATCGACCAACAGCGTGAACTGTTGCCTCCGGGCGTGGAAATCAAGTACATGCAGGACGTGACGGAGTTCCTTTACGCGTCAATCGACAACCTTATACACACCCTCATAGAGGCGTTCGTGCTGGTGTTCATCGTCGTGTTCCTCTTCTTGCAGGACTTCCGCTCGACGCTCATACCGCTTATCGCGGTGCCGGTGTCACTTGTCGGTACGTTCTTCTTCCTCTATGTGTTCGGCTTCTCGCTCAACCTGCTTACGCTCTCGGCGTTAGTCTTGGCCATAGCGATAGTCGTCGACGATGCCATCGTCGTCGTCGAGGCCGTCCATGCGAAGCTCGACTTGGGCTATAAGTCGGCACGCCAGGCCTCAATCGACGCGATGAATGAAATCTCCGGAGCCATCATCTCCATCACGCTTGTGATGTCGGCCGTGTTCATCCCTGTGTCGTTCATCGGCGGAACGTCGGGAACATTCTACAAGGAGTTCGGTATTACGATGGCTATCTCAATTGTCATCTCGGCTATCAACGCGTTGACGCTGTCTCCTGCGTTGTGTGCAATCCTCCTGAAACCTAAGAACGAGGACGGCTCTGAGCGCAAGATGTCGCTGCTCGACCGCTTCAGCGCCGCATTCAACGGTGCTTACGGCAAGGTGCAGGACAAATACACAAAGAGCGTCCGCAAGATTGTTGAGAAGCCGGCTATCCCTATCGTTTCCGTACTTGTCGGCATCGCAGCCCTCGTGCTTACGGCAATGAATACCAAGACAGGTCTTGTTCCTGACGAGGATACAGGTACGGTGTTCTGTACGGTTTCAACCGCTCCAGGTACATCTCTTACCAAGACCAATGAAGTTATGGACCAAGTAGACTCCATGCTTGCCACCAACCCGGCAATCGAAAACCGTCTGCGCATCACCGGTTACAACTTCATCTCCGGCCAAGGTACCAACCAAGGAACGTTCGTCATCAAGCTCAAGTCGTTTGAGGCGCGTGACAAGGAAGAAGGATTCATGAAGTATTTTGACGTACACAGCATGGGTTCGAAGATGGTGCTCGCCATGATTTACAAGCAGACGGCTGCCATCAAGGGCGCACAGATACTGGCGTTCCAGCCGCCTATGGTGCAAGGTTTCTCGGCAACCAACGGTCTGACATTCTCAATGCTTGACCGTACCGGTGGCGATGTCAACAACTTCTTCAACATAACACAGAACTTCCTGGCAGAGCTGAACAAGCGTCCCGAGATTGCAACGGCCATGACTTCGTACAACTCACAGTACCCGCAGTACCAAATCGACGTAAATGTCGAGAAGTGCAAGCAGAGCGGCATCGACCCGAGCACCGTGCTTACGGCAATGCAGGGATATTATGGCGGTCTGTATGCGTCGAACTTCAACTCGTTCGGTAAGCTCTACCGTGTCATGATTCAGGCTGACCCGAAGATGCGAGAGAACCTGAACAGCATGAACAACATTTATGTAAGGACAAGCAGCGGCATGGCTCCAATCAACGAGTTCGTGACGATGACAAAGGTCTACGGCCCACAGGAAATCGCACGTTTCAACCTGTTCACGTCAATCGACATCAACGCCACCGCAGCCGACGGTTATTCGTCAGGTGACGCCATACGCGCCGTTGAGGAAGTGGCAAGCACCACATTGCCGACAGGCTTCGGTTACGAGTTCTCCGGTCTGACACGTTCAGAGCAGGAATCAAGCAGCTCAACGATGATTATCTTCGTGCTCTGCCTTACCTTCGTGTACCTGATTTTGAGCGCACAGTATGAGAGTTATCTCGTGCCTCTGTCAGTCATATTGTCAATTCCGTTCGGTATCGCCGGCGCGTTCATCTTCACCGACCTGTTCGGAAAGCAGAACGACATCTACATGCAGATTGCGCTCATCATGCTTATCGGACTTTTGGCCAAGAACGCCATCCTTATCGTGCAGTTCGCCCTCGAACGAAGAAGAACAGGTATGGCACTCTCATGGGCGTCAGTGCTCGGTGCCCAAGCCCGTCTGCGACCGATTTTGATGACTTCTTTGGCGATGATTATCGGCCTTATGCCGTTGCTCCGGCCTACAGGTGTGGGATACAACGGTAACATGACCCTCGGCGCAGCCGCAATCGGCGGTATGCTCATAGGTATGATTTGCCAGCTTCTGATAGTTCCGGCGCTCTTCTACATATTCCAATATTTGCAGGAGAAGGTTAAGCCGCTTGAGTTCGACGACGACAACGCAACCGTTGACACCGAGCTGTTGCAGTACACCCGTCCGGTAGAAAACAAGAAAAATGACAAATAAGATGAAAAGAAATAATATTTTGATACTCGTTTCCGCCGCTGCCATCATGAGCAGCTGCGGAATCTACAACAAGTACGAGCGCCCGGAGGTGAACGCCACAGGGTTGGTGCGCGACGTGACATCAACCACCGACACGCTGGCAGTAACCGACACGACGAGCTTCGGCAACCTGCCTTGGCGCAGCGTTTTCACCGACCCGCAACTGCAGGCACTCATCGAACAGGGACTTGAGCACAACACCGACCTGCTCAACGCGGCACTCAACGTGAAGATGGTGGAGGCTCAGCTCATGGCGGCCAAACTGGCATTCGTACCTTCATTCACGTTCTCTCCACAAGGAACCATCTCCTCATGGGACGGAAGCAAGGCGACAAAGACTTATTCCCTGCCCATTAACGCAAGCTGGAGCATCGACCTCTTCGGCAACCTGCTGAACCAGAAGCGCAGCGCGCAGATGGCTCTGCTGGCAACAAAGGACTACCAGCTTGTTGTAAAGACCAACCTCATCGCAAACATAGCGAACGCCTATTACACGCTGCTGATGCTCGACAAGCAGCTTGAAATAGTAGACAACATGACCCAGCTGACCAAGGACACATGGGACATGATGAAGTTGCAGAAGGAACTCAACAACGCAAAAGAAACCAGCGTGCAAAGCGCCGAGGCCAATTACTACTCTGTATTGGCACAGGCTGCCGACCTGAAACGCCAAATCCGCGAGACCGAGAACTCGCTCTCGCTGCTCTTGGGACAGCAGGCACAGACCATTGCACGCGGAAAAATAGAGAACCAGTCGCTGCCTACGGAATTCAGCACGGGCATCGGCATACAGATGCTCAACAACCGTCCTGACGTACACTACGCAGAGATGACCCTCGCACAGTGCTTCTACGACACGCAGGCTGCACGCTCGAAGTTCTATCCGAACATAACCATCAGCGGCTCCGGCGCGTTCACCAACAGTTCAGGCATGGGCATTGTGAACCCCGGCAAGTGGCTGTTGCAGGCAATAGGAAGCCTCGTTCAGCCTATCTTCCAGAACGGACAGCTCGTAGCGCAGCTCAAAGTTGCCAAGGCAACACAGGAGCAAGCCTACAACACTTGGCAGAACGCAGTGCTTGCAGCAGGCTCTGAAGTGAGCAACGCGCTCGTGCTCTACAACTCGTCCGACGAGAAGAGCAAGCTTGAGGCAAAGCAGGTTGAAAGCCTGACGAAGAACGTCGAGTACACCAAAGACCTCTTCAATATGGGCGGCAGCACATATCTTGAGGTAATAACTGCGCAGCAGTCGCTGCTCAACGCCGAGCTGTCAAAGGTACAGGACGACTTCTACAAGATGCAGGCTGTTGTCAACCTCTACTACGCCCTTGGCGGAGGAAGAGAGTAAAGTGTAGGGTTGTGCGGTTATGAGGTCATAAGGTTATACGGTAAAAGCCGGAAAACCTTTATGGCCTCACAACAACTCAAACCGTATAACCGTAAAACCCACAACCTTATAACCGATTAAAATTAAACAATATGATAAGTCCAAAAGCAGAAATAGACCCGAAGGCGAAAATAGGAAAGAACGTCACCATCTATCCTTTCGCATACATCGAGGGCGACGTTGAGATTGGCGACGACTGCGTCATCTATCCCTACGTCAGCATAATGAACGGCACACGCATGGGACGCGGCAACACTGTGTACCAGAACACCGTGCTCGCTGCCATTCCGCAAGACTTCAACTTCAAGGGCGACAACTCCACGCTTATTATCGGCGACAACAACATCATACGTGAGAACGTGGTCATCAACCGCGCCACCTTCAGCGACGGACAAACCGTAATAGGCAACCGCAACGTGTTGATGGAAGGCGTACACGTATCGCACGACACAAAGATTTCCGACAACTGCGTGTTCGGCTACGGAACAAAAATAGCCGGCGACTGCGACATTGAGAACGATGTGATTTTCTCGTCGAACGTTATCGCCAACGCAGGCGTGCGTGTGGGCCGCGGCTCGATGATACAGGGAGGCTGCCGCTTAAGCCGCGACGTTCCGCCGTATATCATCGCCGCCGACAACCCCGTCAAGTACGGAGGCGTCAACGCCACAATACTTGACATCCACAATGTCAGCAAGAAAGTGCAGGACCACATCGCAAACGCCTACCGTCTTGTGTTCCACGGACAGACAAGCGTGTTCGACGCCGTGCGCCAGATACGCGAGCAGGTGCCCGACGGCCCGGAAGTGCGCCACATAATCGAGTTTATCGACGCGACAAAGCTCGGTCTGATAAGCAAGATGTGGTAATCACAATAACAAAAATCCGTTTCCTCTTTGGAAGCGGATTTTTTGTTTTTGTTATTTTCTTGCTCTATTCAGGATGAATAGGACAAATGTGACAGATAAGACTAATATACCTAATCAGCAAAAGCATACCAAGCTCCCTCCCTTCGGAAGGGCTGGGGTGGACCTGTTTTTTAATTAAGAATGAAAAATTAAAAATGAACAATTATGATTGCCTTTAAGGCTGCTTACCAACAAGGCAAATCATAATTATCCATTCCCAATTATCAACTCTCAATTTAAAAGACGGCAAATTGGAAGGCAAAAGGCCATCTTTTACCTCCTAAAAGGCCACCTTTTGCGCCGTAAAAGACGGTCTTTTACAACGCATTGAATATCAACACGTTACGCCATAGGCCACAAAGCACGCTCCAAGTGCCTTGCAAGCACGGCACTTTTACCGTCGTCAGATTTGCCGCCTTGCCCTAAATTGAGTAATTTTGCCACAAAAACAACAGCCTATGGAAAAACCACGCTCAGAAAGAAACCATACAATCATACTGACAGAAGCCGACAAAGCCGCACTCCAACCCTGCCTGAGCAAGATTGACGCAGCCTGCACCGCAAGCGACATTGTTGGCAAAACTATCAACCAAGACTTGTTCGACATCATCGACTTCCTGCCCGAAGGCTTCGCCGACCTGCTCGTGGTAGACCCTCCCTACAACCTTTCAAAAGATTTTGCAGGCATGAAGTTCAAGGCCACCAGCAACGACAGCTACACTGAATACATACGCAGCTGGCTTCCTAAGATTGTAAGATGCCTGAAGCCCGGCGGCAGCCTGTACGTATGTTGTGACTGGAAAAGCTCAAGTGCGGTGTTCCAGGTGCTCGACTCGGTAGCAACCATAAAGAACCGCATCACCTGGCAGCGCGAGAAAGGACGCGGAGCGAAGACTAACTGGAAAAACGCCATGGAGGATATATGGTTCGCCGTGATGGACGACGGCAACTATTACTTCGACGTTGAAGCGGTGAAGATGAAGCGGCGCGTCATCGCCCCCTATAAGGTTGACGGCAAGCCGAAAGACTGGGAAGAGACCGAAGACGGCAATTTCCGCCTCACCCACCCCTCTAACTTTTGGGACGACATCAGCATTCCGTACTGGTCGATGCCCGAAAACACCGAGCATCCCACACAGAAACCTGAGAAACTTATAGCCAAACTAATCCTCGCCTCCTGCCCCGAAGGCGGCGTAGTGTTCGACCCTTTCCTTGGCAGCGGCACGACATCGGTCGTCGCCAAGAAACTCGGCAGGCAGTACTGCGGCATCGAAATAAACCGTGACTACGCCCTGCTCGCCGCCAAACGCCTCGCCATGGCCGACAAAGACAAGAGCATACAGGGCTATAGCGGCGGCGTGTTTTGGGAAAGGAACACGCTGAACCTTCAAAACAGGGCTGACAGCAAAAAGCGGAAAAGTGAAAAATCCATCACCTTATAAAGCATTGGGATTTTTCACTTTTCCGCTTTTTGCTGTCAGTTCTCACTCTTCAAATTCCCTTATCACCAGCTCTCTCGGCAGCGTTATCAGTTTAAGCCGCTTGAACCATACGCGCATCGAGCTGTTGAAGTGGCGCGTGGTGTGGCTGCTTATCATGTAATAATTCAGCGTGTATTCATCCATAAGGCAGGCAAATGCGGCCTTGATGCGCGAACATTTCTCGTTGATTGCATTGTCGGTAGGGTCTGTCAGCCGGCTTACCGACTCGTCAATCTTGGCCGAGTCAGAGCTTGGCGACACGAGTTTGTACAGCCTGCGCAGTTCTTCCGCATAATCAGACAAGTCCTTAAACTCTATGCCTTCCTCGTGGTTGAGGAACAATATGTATAAAGCCTTGTGAACAGGGGTAAGCACCACCTCCTTGTTATAGTCATGCAAGATGAAGCGGAAGTCGCGCGTTATCACCAGCCGGCTCAGCTTTGCGCGTGCGGCCTCTATACGCAGACGCTCCACCACGGGCACGCTTATGGCACGAAGCATAAGGTCATAACGCCCCGTCTGCTCCATCCTTGCCACCAACACGCGCAGTTCCTTTGCCAGTTCTTCCGCGTTTCCCATGCCGTTTCCCGCTGTTTCCATGATGCAAAAATACTCCATTATTTCATTAAAACAGCCCTACCTTGTAAGGTTTTTTCATCTGCAAGCCTTGCAGCCACATTGTCTTTATATGAAAGATAGCTATCTTTGCGGCATAAAACTGTAACATCATGCCAGAGACAAGACATAGCATAGTTGACTACGGCGAACCCGTAGACATGACGAAAAACATAATCAAGGTTATCGGCGTTGGCGGCGGAGGCTGCAACGCGGTGAGAAACATGTTTGAGGAAGGCATCAGCGACGTGTCGTTTGCAGTGTGCAACACCGACAGCAAGTCGCTTTCCCACTCGCCGGTGCCTGTCAGAGTGCTGCTCGGAAAGACCGGCCTGGGCGTCGGCGGAGTGCCCGAAAGGGGACGGGATGAGGCGGAAGAGAGCATCGACGAGATAAAGAAGCTGTTTTCAGACGAGACAAAGATGGTGTTCATCACTGCCGGAATGGGCGGCGGCACGGGCACGGGCGCAGGCCCGGTGGTGGCCTCCGTAGCCAAGGAAATGGGCATGCTGACTATCGGAGTGGTAACAATCCCGTTCTATTTCGAGAAGGAAAAGAAGATAATCAAGGCCCTGAAGGGGGTAGAAGAGATGCGCAAGAGCGTCGACGCACTGCTCATTGTGAACAACGAACGCCTGTGTGAAGTATATTCAGACACGCGCATTTCGGTAAAAGACGCTTTCAAGTATGCCGACAACGTGCTTGGAAACGCAGTAAAGAGCATATCCGAACTAATAACCATCGAGGGCGACATAAACCTTGACTTCCGTGACGTCGAGACCACGATGAAGGGCGGCGGAGGCGCAATAATGGCCATAGGGCGCGCCGGAGGCGAGCATCGTGTGGAGAAAGCGATTGTCAACGCCCTTGACTCTCCCCTGCTCTACGGCTGCGACGTGAGCAAGGCCAAGCGCATACTGTTCAACATCTACACCAACCCCGACTATCCTTTGTTCGTTGACGAGCTACAGGAAATCGACGCGTTCATGGACGAACTGTCGCCGCAAATTGAGGTAATATGGGGTGTATCCGACGACGATACCATAGGCGAAGATGCCAAGATAGCCATCCTTGCCACAGGACTTGACGACGAGGACAAGGACTTTGACTCAAACAATGACTACCAAAGCAACAACGACGACAGCCATTACCGCGAACTGATAAACAAGCTTTACTCGCCGGGCAACGGCAAAGGCGACACCACTCAGCAAAATCATGACGACATTCCGGTAATAGTCACAAACCCCGACGGCGGCGAAACACCTGACGACAATAAACCATCCGACGGTAGCGGCACCACCGGAACCGGCACGGAAGCCAACAATACGGGCGGAAACGGCACGCCTTACGGCGGAGGCGGAACAACCGGCGAGCCTGACATTCCCCAAAAACCGCAACCGGCAATGACATTCGTCGAGCGCCTGAAGAAGCTCCTTCACGACGCCTTAAAGGAATGACGGCATACCGATAAACCAACGCTTGACAAGCATATATCAACCCCTTACGCCAAGGGCGTTATCCGCCCGTTTTGCAAAAGGTGGCCTTTCGCATTGTGAAAGGCCACCTTTTGCGTTCCAATATGCCACCTTTTGCAGGCTAAAAGGCCACCTTTTGGAAACTCGCTCCTGACAAGCCTCACAACTACTCCTGCCAAACCTGACACCCACCCCAACCCTCCCGAAGGGAGGGAGCTTAGATACCGTTGTTTGCTTAGCGACAATATGTGTGCCAAGTAGCTTCAAACGAGGCACTCGGTAACCGTCATTCCGCGCACCGACGCGGAATCCAGTGAATTCAACCTGTGTTATTTGTTGTCATTGATGTTTTCTGGATTCCGCGTCGGTGCGCGGAATGACGGTTACCGAATGCCTCGTTTGAAAGCCATTGTGTGCTATAAAAACAGGTTAAAGAATAAAAAAAACAACCGCACATACCGCCGTTTGGATTTTTTATTGTAAGTTTGCATTAAAATCACTCAACAGCGTGAAAACTGCATCCATTGTCAACAATACAGTCAAAATACTGCTTCCGCTCTTGTTCGGAGGTGTCATCCTGTATTGGATGTACCGCGACTTCGACTTCCGCAGTGTTGACGACATACTGCTGCACGGCATGGACTGGACGTGGATGCTGCTGTCTTTCCCTTTCGGCATACTGGCACAGATGTTCCGCGGATGGCGCTGGCGGCAGACGCTTGAGCCTATAGGCGAACGTCCGAGAACGGCGACGGCCGTCCATGCGGTGTTCCTCTCATACGCGGCCAGCCTCGTAGTGCCGCGCATCGGCGAGTTCACGCGGTGCGGAGTGCTCAAGCGATACGACGACGTTTCGTTCCCCAAAGCCCTCGGAACGGTAGTTACCGAACGTGCCATAGACATGCTGCTCATGGCCGCCGTGTGCGTGCTGACGCTCTTCATGCAGATGAGGGTGTTCTCCACGTTCTTCAACAAGACAGGCACGAGCATGGACTCAATCCTCGGCAAGTTCTCCACTACGGGCTACATCGTCACCGCAGCCTGCGCCGTGGCCGCGTTGCTGCTGCTCCACATACTGCTGAAAAAGCTCTCAATCTATAATAAGGTAAAGGACACCGTCGGCGGAATATGGCAGGGAGTGATGTCGCTCAAAGGCGTAAAGAACGCCCCCCTGTTCATAATCTACACCCTCGCCATCTGGGTTTGCTACTTCCTGCACTATTACCTGACGTTCTTCTGCTTCGACTTCACAGCCCACCTCGGCCTCCAGTGCGCCTTGGTAACGTTCGTAGTAGGCAGCATCGCCGTAATAGTTCCCACCCCCAACGGAGCCGGGCCGTGGCATTTCGCCGTAAAGACCATGCTCATACTCTACGGCGTGGCCGACAACAACGCCCTCTACTTCGTGCTGATAGTCCACTCCGTGCAGACCCTGCTCGTCGTGGCACTCGGCATATACAGCTGGGTTGCGCTGGCGTTCACGAAACAAAAAGTGAAAAGGTGAGAGGGTGAAAAGGTGAGAAAATACCGCGTCAGCGCACGTCTCACCTTCCCACCGTCCCACCTTCTCAACCCCAAACAATACGAACCTTTAAATATTTAGTTACTATGAGTGAAATCAAAAACCTGAAACCGGAGTGCATTTGGAGAAACTTCTACGCACTGACACAAGTTCCGCGCCCGTCGGGACACCTTGAGAAAGTACAGCAATTCCTGCTCGACTTCGCCAAGAACATTGGCGTAGAAGCATTCAAGGACGAAGCTGAAAACATCGTTATGCGCAAACCTGCCACACCGGGCATGGAGAACCGCAAAACCACCATACTGCAAGCACACATGGACATGGTGCCGCAGAAGGAGAAAGACAGCACACACAACTTCGAGACCGACCCCATACAGACCTACATCGACGGTGACTGGGTGAAGGCAAAGGGCACCACTCTCGGTGCTGACGACGGCCTCGGAGTGGCTGCAATCATGGCCGTAATGGAGGCTAAAGACCTGAAGCACGGCCCCATCGAGGCGCTTATCACCGCCGACGAGGAAACCGGTATGTACGGCGCTAACGCCCTTCCGGCAGGCGAACTGGAAGGAGAAATACTGCTGAACCTCGACACCGAGGAAGAAGGCGAACTCATTATAGGCAGCGCCGGAGGCGTTGACATAACCGCGACGATGGAATACAAGGAAGAGGAAAGCGACAAGGAAGACACCGCCGTGCGCATAACCTTGAAGGGATTGAAGGGCGGACACTCCGGACTTGAAATCTCAGCAGGCCGCGGAAACGCAAACAAGATGCTCGTGCGCATCATCCGCGAGGCCATAGCCGACGACGAGGCGCGCCTCGCTTCATGGCACGGAGGCAACATGCGCAACGCCATTCCGCGCGAAGCCGAGGCTGTTCTTACCCTGCCGAAGGAGAACAAGGCCGACCTTGAAGAGCTTGTAAACAACTACCGCGAGACGTTCAACGACGAGTACAAGGACATCGAGGGCAACATCGAAGTAGTCATTGAAGACGTTGAACTGCCTGCAAACGTTGTGCCGCAGGAGATACAGGACAACCTCGTTGACGCCATCTACGCGGCGCACGACGGCGTATGGCGTTACATCCCGTCAATACCCGGCATCGTGGAGACATCATCAAACCTCGCAATCGTTGACATCGAGGGCGGCAAGGCGGCAGTGAAAATACTGGCGCGCAGCTCAAGCGAGACAAAGAAGGACGAGCTGGCCACATCGCTCGAAAGCTGTTTCAACATGGCAGGAATGAAAGTTGAGTTCAGCGGAGCTTACGGAGGATGGGACCCGAACACAAAGAGCGAACTTATAAAGCGCATGCGCAAGATATACAACGACCTCTTCGGCAACGAGCCTAAGGTGCAAGTCGTACACGCAGGACTGGAGTGCAGCATCATACTTTCAAAGTATCCGGGACTTGACATCTGCTCGTTCGGCCCGACGCTGCAGTCGCCCCACACCCCGAGCGAACGCGCCCACTGGCCTTCAACGACAAAGTTCTGGGACTTGCTGGTTAAGACTTTGGAAGAGATACCAGAGAAATGACATTGAGGCTCATGCCTAAACGTTTTGCAAAAGGCCGTCTTTCGCGATGCGAAAGGCGGCCTTTTAGCGTATAAAAGACCATGTTTTGCACGCTAAAAGACGGCCTTTTGCATGGTGTTTGATAACACACTGATTTTCAAGTGGTTACAAATCAATACAGAAACAGCCGCCAAGCGATGCAAACAAAACATAAAACAACTCTCTCTGTAGGGACATAATTCATTATGTCCGAACGTTCTGAAAGAACGTATCCAATTGCTTTGCTTGATGAATACGCCTCTTCGCGGCGTTCGGACATAATAAATTATGTCCCTACAAAGGATGTTTTAATTCATAGCCACGTGTCAAAATAACGGAAAACCGTTATTGCTATTCTTGGAAAAGGTGTTTTATTTGCAAAAAGAAAATACCGACAAATAAAAACACATACAGTTATGAAGAAATTAAGAAGATTGCCATTGATGGCAGCCGGCCTGTTTGCCATGCTGGCATTCACCGCATGCAGCGACGACGAAGGCGGCGGCACAGAGCCTGACCCTACGCCTCCGCCCGTGGACGAAGACGTGTTCCAACTGTCGTCTGACGGCGAACAGAAGGCCGTAACCGTACCTATAGCCGAGCCGTGGGAAGCCACATCGAGCGCCGACTGGCTGCAACTGTCGCAGATGGGCGGCAAAGGCGGCGAGAGCGTGCAGGTTATCGCGGCGAAAAACCTTACCGACAAGGAGCGCATAGGCTACATCCGCTTCGGCGAAGCACCCGGAACAAGGGCCTCGGCCGACTCCATGCAAATCGTAGTGCGCCAGCCTGCGAACACCAAGGACGAAGCACCCGGAGTTGTGCTCACGGCGGCATACTACAAGGAAGGCGGCGTGTATGTAGAGATTTACAACGGTCGCGAGTCTACAAGCTCGATGCAAGAGCTTACAATCATAGGCTCGGCGTTCTCTTTCACAGACCCCGACGCCACCGTACCGGTAAAAGACCCTCCCAGATATGTTGACAAAGGCAAGCATTATACGTTCAATCCATACGTGATATTTGACGCCGACGGCGTGGCCGAAGGCAAGTTCGCCATAGGCGGAGAGCGGTCGGTCAACACGCTCAGGGTGAAGCAGAACGTCGTGTTCAGCGACCTCGGACAGCTCGGCAACGAGGGTTCGGCCGGCCTGCACTTCACCGACGGCGATGTGATTTACTACGGAGGCGGCATTATCAAGCAGACAGACACAGGCTACCAGCAGACCACACCGAGCTACGAGTTCCGCTCTTACAACACCGCTACGGGTGAAGAGACGGCCTACGCCGACATTCCCGAAAGCGGCGCAGGCGCGATATGGGACGGCAAGCCCGTGATAGTCGGCGCGGAAGGTGTATACATTCTCGACGGCGGACAGTGGCTCACGGCAGCTCTACGCACGGCACCGGCTGTGGCGGCGGCCGTTGAGGGCAACACGCTCTACGCCGTTACAGGCTCTGCCATAGAAACTTACGCCCTCGACATAGACTCCGACGGCAACCCCACAGCAACCCTTGAAGGCAGCAACGAGCACGGCGAATACTTCGGTGACGTGGCCGTTACGCACGACGGCGACGGCACAACATGGCTCATGGACGACCTTTTCCACACGGCATACGCCGTGAAAGGCGGCGCGCTTGAGGCCACAAACTGCGCCCCGGCAGACTCTCTCAACCCACAACTAAGCTTCATCGGCGTGGCCGACGGTTGCATATACGCCTTCAACGGCACAACTGTGACGCGCTATACCGCAGGCAACGGCACTCCCGAACCGCTGCGCATGCTGGGAACATTCACCTGGTATGGCGCGACCGAATGCGTGGGCGGACGGTTCTACAACTTCGGAGGCACGACACGTTTCAGCACAACTGCAACGGCTTCACGCGGCCTGCGCCGCTTCAGTCCGGGAGACTATGCGCCGGTGTCAGTAGCCATTCTGCCCGACTGAGAACAGCAACCATTCACCTAAATCATGCCAAAGCGACGAAGCACGGCACGCCTTTGCCATAAGGCTTATAAGGCGTTCAAGGCCAATTAACACAAGACTTGCTACGGGTTGATTTCAGGTGGTTTTCCAAAAGGTGGCCTTTTACCGTGTAAAAGGCCACCTTTCAGCGTGTAAAAGACGGCCTTTTGGAACGCAAAAGGCCGTCTTTTGCAAAGCCGCACAAAAACAGCCGTCATGCATTTTACGTAAAATATCATTAAAAACGGCAGCTTAACGCTCCGCATAACATGCAAAAGCATTAACTTTGCATCGACGAAACGCAGGATATTCACGCCCAACGGCAGAAGTTAACGACAAATAACAAGCTGACAAACACCATGAAAAACCGCGTAAAAGAAATAGACTACCTGAAGTGTGTGTTCATCGTCCTGATGGTGATTTTCCATTTAGTGTATGTCGGCGACAAATATCCTTATGCAAAACAGGTGGTCTACACGTTCCACATGCCTGTCTTCCTGCTCATCTCCGGCTATCTTGCCAACATGGACAAAGGCATGGGCGACATGCTGTCAAAGCTGAAATGGCTGTTTATTCCGTATGCCGTGATGGAGGCAGGCTACGTCGTTTCGGCATCAGTCCTGCCCATACGAGAACACATCGACAACCTTACCGCCGCCCTGTTCGCCGAAAAGATGCTGCTGCATCCGCTCGGCCCTTACTGGTATTTGCACACTCTCATGGTGAGCTACATTATATATTACGCCGTCAACCGCCTGCGGCCGCGCCTCGGCGTGGTGTCGTTCGTGTGCCTCCTGGGCTTGTGCTTCTACGCGGCCGCGCGCCTGCTGCACATCGTCGAGATGGCAAACGTCATCTATTTCCTCGGCGGCGTGCTTATAAGACAAGCCGGACTGAAGTTTCTGCAAGTGTTCCGCCCGTCGCTGCTGGCCGCCCTGCCCTTCGCGTTGCTGTGCATCGTAAGTCCCGAGGAAATGCACCGTGACACGCTGACGGGCGTCGCAATGGTTTATTTGGCCGTAAGCATCGCGCTCGAAATATACGGCCTGCTGCATGACAAGGTGAAACGCGCCGCCTGCTTCATCGGCTCTAACACGCTCGCAATACTCCTATTCTCGCCCATGTTCACAATCGTCGCCAAGCAGTTTGTCCCCGTCTTCGCCTTCGACGGTAGCGCAACGCTCTACACTTTGTTCTCCGTCGCGTTCGTACTGGCAGGCAGTCTTGCCGTGGCTTACGTCATGGACAGGCTGAAACTGTCGCGTTGGTTCAGCGGAAAAGAGCTGTACAACCGTCCTTAAATGCCCGGCATACTTGCCGTTTTGCCGGAAAACACTTACCTTTGCACATCATTTAAGATATTAAGGAACGCGCGCATGAGCACCATGCACGCAACTGTAACACGACAATACACAACATCAAGGCCATGGGAAAAGCATCATTCTTACGTCAGCTCGTCGTCGCAGCCGCACTGGCTGTCGGCCTTGCGGCATACAGCGCGCCGCAAAACGGCGGCACGTTCACCACAGGCAACGGTACATTCCTGATAGACGGCTAGCGCCTTATAGTAAAAGCCGCCGAGCTGCATTACCCCAGAATACCGCGCGAATACTGGGAACACCGCATCAGGATGTGCCGTGCGTTGGGTATGAACACCATCTGCATGTATGTGTTCTGGAACCTGCACGAGCAGCGCGAAGGCGTTTTCGACTTCACGGGGCAGAACGACATCGCCGAGTTTTGCCGCCTTGCGCAGAAAAACGGGATGTATGTCATCGTGCGTCCCGGCCCATACGTCTGCGCCGAATGGGAAATGGGCGGCCTTCCCTGGTGGCTTCTCAAGAAAAAAGACATACGCCTGCGCGAGCAAGACTCTTACTTCATGGAGCGCGTCAGTCTGTTCATGAACGAAGTAGGGAAGCAACTTGCACCGCTGACGATACAGAACGGCGGCCCGATAATTATGGTTCAGGTTGAAAACGAGTATGGTTCTTACGGCGAGGACAAGGCTTACGTCAGCGCGATACGCGACATTGTACGCCGCGCCGGGTTCGGAGATGTCACGCTGTTCCAGTGTGACTGGGCGAGCAACTTCACCAAAAACGGCCTTGACGACCTTGTTTGGACGATGAACTTCGGCACCGGCTCCAACATCGACGACCAGTTCAGCCGCCTCCGCGAGCTGCGACCCACATCGCCCCTGATGTGTTCCGAGTTCTGGAGTGGTTGGTTTGACAAGTGGGGGGCACGGCATGAGACGCGCCCGGCAGACGACATGGTGGCCGGAATTGACGAGATGTTGTCTAAAGGAATATCGTTCTCTCTGTACATGACTCACGGCGGAACGTCGTTCGGACACTGGGCCGGAGCAAACTCACCGGGCTTCGCTCCCGACGTGACTTCATACGACTATGACGCTCCAATCAATGAATACGGCCAGCCTACGGAGAAGTTTTACAAGCTGAGGGACGTCATGCGGAAATACGCCGACAGTCCCCTGCCCGACGTTCCGCAGCCAGCCGCACCGCTTATAACCATACCCGAGGTGACGCTCAGCGAGCACGCGCAGCTCATGTTGGGCACTGACAGCATATATGTTGGCGGCCTGCGCACGTTTGAAAACATGGACATGGGCTGGGGACAGATGCTATACTGCGCCTCGTTGCCCGAAACCCACGCGCCAAGCACGCTCCTGTTGGACGGCTGCCATGACTATGGCAGGGTGTTCGTAAACGGCAAATACGCCGGAACGGTGAACCGCCTGAAAGGCGAAAAGTCGATAACACTGCCGCCGATACCCAAACATTCCACACTGGCTGTACTGGTAGAAGGCATGGGAAGGATTAACTTCGGACGCGCGATAAAGGACAGCAAGGGACTGACGGGAGAGGTTACGCTCACCGAAAAGACAGACAAATGCGAAGCGATACACACCTTTGACCGCTGGGCGCACTTCCGCATACCCGACGACTACGCCCGTGCGGAAGCGGCGTTCATGCTGCAAAGCCGTCACGACTCGCTCGAACGCGGACACGCCAAGACGCCTGAAAAAGAGCAGATGACGATATGCGGCACGGAGATGCCAGCCTATACTGACGACGACATGAAGACTGCCGGATATTACCGCGGCTACTTCAACCTTGACAAAACCGGCGACACGTTCCTCAACATGGAGTCATGGGGCAAGGGACAGGTGTACGTCAACGGACACGCCATAGGCCGTTTCTGGAGCATAGGACCGCAACAGACGCTCTACGTGCCGGGCTGCTGGCTGAAGAAAGGGCGCAACGAGATAGTAGTACTCGACGTTATCGGGCCGCGGCGTGCCGTTGTCCGGGGACAGGACAAGCCCGAATTAGACAAGCTACAGCTTGAGAACGACCTGCGCAACGGCACTTCCGGCAGCCGTCCCGACCTGAAAAAGGCGGTCATAGCGGCGTCGGGCAGGATGGCGGACAAGCGCGGATGGCAGACAATAGGGTTCGGCTCGCCTGCCAAAGGACGGTATATTGCCATTGAATGCCTCAACGCACACGGCGGCGGAAACGCCGTGTCAATAGCCGAAGTACATGCAAAAGGCTCTGACGGAACGCGCATCGACCGCAGCAACTGGAGCACATCATACGCCGACAGCGAAGACATTGACGGAGGAAACCACACCGGCGACAAGGCGTTCGACCTGCAAGAATCAACCTATTGGAGCACCGCGCCGGGCAAGGCCGCGCCCCACCTGCTCGTTATCGACATGGGAACGGAACACGAAATAAGCGCACTTGAATACCTGCCCTGCACCGTAAACGGCGGCGCAGGCGGCATAAACGAATACAGGATATACGTATATTGACAAGCATCTGCATACGTTTCGGATACCGCAGCAGCACCAATGCGACCCCATACGTAACCTCCTGACTGTCAATACATTGCAAACACGCCTGCAAAAGACCACGTTTTGCACGCCAAAAGGCCGCCTATTACACGCTAAAAGGCGGCCTTTTGCAATGCGATTTGCGGCATATTGCAAAGTCGTTGGTTTCAGGACGGTTTCCGACCGCAAACATTCCAACGTGAGGAGCATACTCAATCAAACGCCGGGAAAAAAATAAATCACGAATATCTTGTTGCTTTGGCAACTTTAAATTACCTTTGCAAGAACGTTCAATCATGTACAACAGTAAAACAAGACATACATTCATCGACCTTTTTTCCGGGTGCGGCGGACTGTCATTAGGGTTTGAAATGGCAGGCTACGAGAGTCTTTTGGCCATTGACAACTGGCAGGACGCGCTGTCAACATACACCTTCAACCGCCCCGGAGCAAGAACCTTATGCGCCGACATTTCGGCATTAAATCCGTCAGAGATAAAAAAACAGTACGACATACATAATGTAGACGTCATCATCGGCGGCCCTCCATGCCAAGGATTTTCCGTCGCGGGGAAACGCGATGTCAACGACACGCGCAACCGCCTATACAAAAGCTTTGTGGAATTTGTCAAGACATTCTCACCCAAAGCGTTTGTCATGGAGAACGTACCCAACATATTAAGTATAGGAAACGGCGTTATAAGAGACGCCATTGTCAGCGACTTTGAAGGGTTAGGCTACAAAGTCGTCCACAAAGTGCTAATCTCCTCAGACTACGGAGTGCCCCAAAACCGCCGCAGGGCGGTGTTTGTCGGGATGAAAGACGGTAAGGAATACATCTTTCCCGACAAGCTGCAAAGCCCCAAAGTGACATCATGGGAGGCCCTTTCTGACCTGCCCGAACATTCATTGGCAGACGGAGAGGACTATACGTCGGCTCCGAAAAGCGTGTATCAGGAATTCATGCGAGCCGGAAGCCTTGGCATATACAACCATGACGTGACCGAACATGAGCAGAAAACAAAAGACATCATCGCCCTCGTACCTGACGGGGGAAACTATAAAGACCTGCCGCAAGACCTGCAACAAACAAGGAAAGTGCACATTGCCTGGACGCGCATAAACAGCAAAAAGCCCAGCATGACCATAGACACAGGGCACAGGCACCATTTCCATTACCAATACAACCGCATCCCTACGGTAAGGGAGTCGGCACGGATACAGTCGTTCCCTGACAGTTTCATATTCAAATGCAGCAAAACAAGCCAGTACAAGCAGGTTGGGAACGCCGTTCCGCCACTGTTGGCAAAAGCCATTGCAACAAGACTTGCAGAACATTTAGACAATAAGACAATAACCGCCACACCCGACAGAAACGTGCAAAAAGACACCTACGAAGTGCCTGAAGAATATTATTTCAGGCTCCATCATGTGCGTCCAAGGTTCAAGAACGATGTTGAGAACGTTCTGTTCTACATGGCGAACGTATGCAACAACATTGGCGAAGCACCGATAAAAGAATATAATAAGAGTGTATCGGAGGCGATAAGGATTTATCCCGGAAACGAAACCGCTACTGACAAGACAATACAAAACTGGCGGACAGAAATAGCGGCGCTGTTCGGTTTCTACATTGAAGACAAGGCAAAAGGCACCACAAAGACAGGAAACATTGCGGAATTTCTGGCTTCAAGCGGAGACCTTATACAGTTCTTCAAGTTCTTCTTGCTGAAATTCCAATATCCGGGAGGGCACATCAAGGCCAAATATGCAAAAGAAATGATCGATGCCGGGATAAGATTCAAGCCGGCACAATACATTCTGAAACTGCTGCATGAAGCCGACGAATACACCGGCAAACCGCTCGGCATAAGCAAGGCCGAGGCCACGCATTGCATATTCAACGATTTAAGGGTGACGAGAGACAACAGAAATGTAAGAGAAGTCATTGACCTCATCGTGAGCAACCGCCAGCAGAAGATGCGATATCAGTCGGCCGGAGACATCATAAGGTACGCCGGCGACATTCTCGACTACATGGTGTTGGCCAACCTTTTGAGGGAAAGCCACAACTATTATTATCTCAACAGAGCCGAGAACGAAACGATATTGGCAATCATAAACAGCAAAGAGAGCTTTCATGAATACGACAATGCCTATGGCAGAAATGCCGACATTAAAGCCATCGCTTCAATTGAGCCGCAATGGTTTGAATACGTAAACACAGGACTTGACTCTAAATTATTCAATACGGACATTGGCAACTACGTCCAAGAAGAATGGAGCGAGCCAGACTATCTGCAACTTATAACAAAGAAGATAGAGGAAGTCATCAACTCGTCGAGCACGAAAGAAATCGGCGACTTAGGCGAGACATTAATAATCGGGCACGAGAAAGTACGTGTAAAAGAAGGCGGACGCGAAGACTTGCTGCACCTTATAAAGAAAATACCGACAGCACTTGCCGTAGGATACGACATCCAAAGCGTAGAGCTTGACCAAAGGAAAAGATATATCGAGGTAAAAACAACCGTCAGCAACAAGCCTATCAACTTTTACTCTTTCCACATGACACCCAATGAATGGGATACGGCAAGCACGCTTAACGACCGTTATTTTGTTTACAGACTTATGATTTCAAGGAAAGAGATGGTTGTTTACGTTCTCCAGAACCCGGTCGGGATGTATAAAAAAGACAAGATAAGCATGACACCGAGGAACGGCGCGGAGATAAGTTTCAACGTGTCCGAATGTGAAAAAACAAAGCTTTTGATATGGCAAGAATGAAAGTCGTTTCACTGTTTTGCGGCTGCGGAGGCATGGATTATGGCATGACCGGCGGTTTCAGTTATTTGGGAAGCCAATACCCGGAACTGCCGTTCGACATTGTATATGCCGTTGACAACGACCCATATTGCACTAAAATATACAACAGCAACTTCAGACACAAGTGCGAAATAAAAGATGTACGCACAATAGACATTGACAGCTTGCCAGATTTCGACATCCTGACTGGAGGCTTCCCCTGCCAGTCTTTCTCCATATCGGCACAAAACCCTCCCCGTCTTGGCTATAAAGACGAGAGGGGAATGCTATTTTTCGAAATGGTGAAAATACTCAAGGCAAAAAAGCCGAGGGCTTTCATAGCTGAGAATGTAAAAGGACTGTTGTCAGCAAACAAAAGAAAAGCATTCCCATTGATAATAAAAGAGTTCGGCAATGCTGGATACAATGTCAAGTTCAAGCTGTTCAACACGTCAGACTATGGTGTGCCACAGAAGCGTGAGCGCGTAATTATCGTTGGCTTCAGAGATGCCGGCGACTATGAAAGATTTGATTTCCCGACACCTGTCACAGCAAAGACAAAGGTTTCATTGAAGGAAGTCCTTGACCCCGATGCAGACAAAAACGACAAGTGGTTCTTCAGCGACAAGGCCGTGAAAGGTATGCTTTTGGTGAAAGAAAAAATGAATAAGGGACGTGCCCAGAACGTAAACGAACCCTGCAACACGATAAGCGCGCACCTCGCAAAGGTCAGCCTGAACTCTACCGACCCCGTATTGAAGATACACGAAAGGTACAGGAGGCTAACTCCTGATGAATGCGCAAGAATACAATCGTTTCCAGACACGTTCGATTTCTCATCCGTAAGCGATTGCAGAAAATACCGGGCGATAGGCAACGCCGTGCCTCCTGTATTCATGTGGCACATTGCAAGGTCGGTCGCCGACATCACCGACCCTGACAACAAATATGCAATTGAAGGGGAACTCAGTTCTTGCGATACGCCGAAAAACGAAAAACTACAAGTCCATCCAACACAATTGGAACTGTTTGACAGGTTGTACGTGTAACCGCTTGATACACAACGCAATACAAAAGGCCATCTTTTATCATGCAAAAGATGGCCTTTTAACGTGCAATTGATGGCCTTTTGGCATGTAAAAGACTACCTTTTACAAAACAGCCAGCCATAACCCTTCTGAAAAAGGCTGCAATACTGCTATCCAGAAAATGCAAAATTAAAACTATTTTCAACCGTTTTATTTTGCATTTCACTCGGTTTTAATAAATTTCTCACACTCATGAAAGTGAAAAAGTTTCCCTTTCACTTCGCTTAACCGAAATTTTGCACTATCTTTGCAGCGCAAAACGGAAATTCAAAACTTATATGGACGACTATCACGCGGAAAAGATGAACCTGTAAAGTGAGGAGGCATGTCTCTCAGGAGCGGTCTTCCCACCAAGCATAACATTTTCGGAGGATTAGCAAATGAGAACATACTGGAACACCAACAAGGGTTTGAAGCAGATTGGCCAGTGGGAGCCGAACTGCTGGATACAAGTGACATGTCCGACCGAAGACGACCAGCGTCTTCTTGAAGAAGAATTCAAGATTCCCGATTATTTCCTTTCCGACATCAGCGACAACGACGAGCGTGCCCGCTACGAGTATGACGACGGCTGGATGCTGATAATCCTGCGTATACCGTTTGTCAAGGAAATACGCTCGCGCACGCCGTACACCACTGTGCCGCTCGGCATCATACACAAGCGCGACGTAACCATCACGGTGTGTTTCCACGAGACAAACATGATGATTGACTTCGTAAGCTACCAGCAGAAGCGCGGCGAAGGCTTCACCGACTACGTGGACATGATATTCCGCCTGTTCCTGTCGTCGGCCGTATGGTATCTGAAACGGCTGAAACAAATCAACAACCTCATAGAGAAAGCCAAGCGCAACCTCGACCGCGAAGTGAACAACGAGTCGCTTATCGGCCTGTCGAGGCTGCAAGACTCGCTGACTTACTTCATCACGTCAATACGCGGCAACGAGAATCTTCTTGCCAAACTGAAGTTCAAGTTGCAAGTGGACGAGCTTGACGCCGACCTAATCGAAGACGTGAACATCGAGATGAGCCAGGCACGGGAGACAACGAACATATACTCTGACATTCTCGAATCGACGATGGACACGTATTCGAGCATCATCAACAACAACATGAACACCGTAATGCGTACGCTCACCTCGGTGTCGATTATACTGATGTTCCCCACGCTGATATCAAGCATATTCGGAATGAACCTGGTAAACGGCATGGAAACCAACAGGTTCGGCTTCCTCATCGCGATAGTTGTGTCAGTACTGATTTCAGGCATTTCATGGTGGATTTTCCGCCACAAGCGGCTCATTTAGACACGAAAAGGCAAGTTTTTCAAAAATATTTTAGGCGTTTACAATAATTTTATTTAAGTTTGCACACCTATAAAGGAACATGGAAAACCGATTCATTAACTAATAAAAAAGTTAGAATGATGGACTCTCAAGAAAACACTCTCGGTCAAGAGAAAACAGAAGAACTGAACCTGGCTCCGGCCGAAAACAGTGTAAAGACGGATACCGACAGCACTAACATCACCAACGGCGAAGCCGCCGAAGCTCCTGTTGAAACTGCTGCCGAGGCTACCGGCACGGCAGCCGAAGAAGCACCAGAGCCCAAGAAGGTGTACAAGACCAAGAAAGAGGTGATAGAAAGGCTGAAGGAAATAGCCAACAACGACGACGACCCGCAAAAAGACGAAGTGGAATACCTCAAGACGACGTTCTACAAACTGCACTTCGCCGAGAGGGAAGCCGACATGAAAGCATACATCGAAGCCGGCGGCGACCCCGAAGGATACAAGGTTACGCCCGACGAAGACGAAAACGAATTCAAGGCGGAGATGAGCGTCATCAAGGAAAAACGCGCAAAAATATTCCTTGAACAGGAACGGCTGAAGCAGGAAAACCTCAAGAAAAAGCTCGACATAATAGAGAAAATCAAGGCCATGGCGACATCGCCCGAAGAGGCGAACAAGTCATACCAGGACTTCAAGAAGCTCCAGCCGGAATGGAAGGACATAAAACTCGTTCCGGCGGAAAAAGCCAACGAGCTGTGGCGCAACTACCAGTTGTACGTTGAACAATACTACGACCTGCTAAAACTGAACAACGAGGCACGCGAATACGACTTCAAGAAGAACCTCGAAATAAAGACACACCTTTGCGAGGCAGCCGAAAAACTGGCCGACGAAAGCGACGTAATAAGCGCTTTCCACCAGCTGCAGAAACTGCATCAGGAATACCGCGAGACCGGTCCCGTTGCGAAAGAGCTGCGCGAAGAGATGTGGACACGCTTCAAAGCGGCCTCTACTGTAATAAACAAACGCCACCAGCAACACTTTGAAGAACTGCGTTCAAAGGAGGAAGACAACCTCGCCAAGAAGACCGCACTATGTGAAAAGGTGGAGGAAATAGCAAAGGAGGAAGTCAAGAACGCCGGTGACTGGGACAAGAAGACCAAGGAAATAATCGCCATTCAGGCAGAATGGAAGACCATCGGCTTCGCTCCCCAGAAGATGAACGTCAAGATTTTTGAACGCTTCCGCTCCGCATGCGACGACTTCTTTGGCCGTAAGGCTGAGTTCTTCAAGGATTTGAAGCAGAAGTTTTCGGAAAATGCCGAGAAGAAAAAAGCCCTCGTTGAACAGGCACAGGCACTTCAGGACAGCACCGACTGGAAAGCCACAAGCGACAAGCTCGTAGCACTTCAGAAAGAATGGAAGACCATTGGCATGGTGCCCAAGAAACTTGGCGACAAGCTGTGGAACGATTTTCTCACCGCATGCAACCACTTCTTCGATGCCCGTAACAGCGCCAATGCCGGTACACGCACGGAAGAACGCGCCAACCTTGAAAAGAAACGCGACATCATCGCACAGCTGAAAAAACTGGCAGACGACGCCGCAGACGACATACAGGAAAAGGTACGCGAACTCGTTGACCAGTACAACGCCATCGGACACGTGCCCTTCAAAGAGAAGGACAACGTCTACAAGGAATACCACGACATTCTCGACCGTCTCTACAAAGAGCTGAATGTGACAACAGCACGCCGCCGCTTGGACAAGTTCAGAAACAACCTGAAGAACGTGGCAGAGAAAGGTGTCGATGCACTTGACAACGAACGCGCACGCCTTATGCGCCGCTACGAACAGCTGAAGCAGGAAATCCAGACTTACGAAAACAACATGGGATTCCTCAATGCATCAAGCAAGAAAGGCAATTCGCTCATTGACGAAATGAACCGCAAGGTACAAAAGCTGAAAGACGACATGAACCTTGTGCGCGAAAAAATCAAGGCCATTGACGCTGAAAACAACGAATAACAGTTAGTTCCACACAAAATAAAAGAGTTAAGGAAGCCATACGCACAGGCGTATTCACGCCGCACGTACTTCCTTAACTCTTAATTTTTATACTACCAGATAAGATACAAGGCAGTGCAAGCATACCTGAAACAAACAGTTTTGCTGGCAGCGGTACTGGCAATGACGGCCGGAACCGCCGCAGCACAGTCGCTCAAGCAATGGCGCGACTCATTGGAAGTTGTGAACAAACAGCTGAAACTTGAACCCAACTCAATCCGCCTGCTGCTAAGCAAGGCAGCTGTAAACCTGCAACTGCTTGAATGGAAAGACGCCATAGATGTATGCGGACAGGTTTTGGAGAAAGACAAGAACAACTTGTCCGCCCTGTATTACCGGGCATACGCCAACAACAACCTGCGCCGTTACGAACTTGCCAAGAACGATTACGAGAGGTTTCTAAGCCTGTCACCCGACAATGCGGAGGCCAGGTTAGGATTAGCCTATACTTATATAAAGTTAGAAAGCCCCAACAAAGCACTCGACCAGCTGAACAACCTGATTGAAATCCACCCGGACAATGCAGTCGCCTATGCCGCAAGAGCAGAATTAGAGAAGGACATGAAGATGTATGACACTGCGCTCTTCGACTTTGACGAAGCCCTGAAACGCGACCCGGGGAACAAGGACTACACTGTGTCAAAGGTGGAAATCCTAATCCAGCAAGGACGCAGAAGCGAGGCAAAGAAAGCCCTCGACGCAGCTGTCAGCAACGGAGTGCCGCGCGGTCTGCTGCTCGAATGGTACGACCAGTGCAAGAAACGTTAAGCCGACACAATAACAAACAAAAGCAAAAAGTACAGACATTCAGACTGTCCACTGTGACAGTCTGGAACAGTGACAGCACCCATTGCCCTTTGACAGCCTGCCACCTGATGCTTGAATGACCGGAAAGTGGGCTTACCTGTTCAGCTTACCTTCAAGAACCACAATATTTTACGAACCTGACCTTTATACCAAACGGCAGCCTTCACCTATCAATTGAAGGCTGTTTGAATGGACACACACGCCTATACGCAAAGGCTTAAGCCGTTGCTGTACACATCTGTGCACACCTTTGAAACATCAATGCACACGCAGCAACACAAGCACCACCATCCTTTTACATTTGTACACATGCCAAAACGGAATATTGAATAACTTTGCAAAAGTGGAAAAACGCACCCCGTAAGCATCATGAACAACCTTAACATATACGCTTTATGAAAAAAATACTATCTTTTATTGCCGCATTATGCTGCACCGTAGTAGGCATGGCGGCCACAGGTTACAGCAATCCCGTAATCAAAGGGTTCCATCCTGACCCGAGCATTTGCCGTGCAGGCGAAGACTATTACCTTGTAAACAGCTCGTTCGAGTATTATCCCGGCGTGCCCATCTTCCACAGCCGCGACCTTGTACACTGGGAACAGATAGGGCATGTGCTCACCAGCAAGTCGCAGCTCGACATCAAGGGCGGCAACATCTGGGGCGGCATCTATGCGCCGACAATACGCTATGACAACGGCACTTTCTACATGATAACCACCAACAACTCAGGCAAGGGCAACTTCCTTGTGTACACCGACGACCCAAGAGGCAAGTGGTCAGAGCCGGTATGGTTCAAGCAGGGCGGCATCGACCCGTCGCTCTACTTCGAGAACGGCAAGTGCTACATGGTGAGCAACCCCGACGGAGCCATCTGGCTGTGTGAAATCAGCCCCAAAACAGGCGAACAGCTGACCGAGTCGCGCCGCATCTGGGGCGGCACAGGAGGCCGTTTTCCCGAAGGACCGCACGTGTACAAGCGCGACGGATGGTACTACCTGATGATTAGCGAAGGCGGAACGGAGTACGGCCACAAGGTAACCATAGCGCGCAGCCGCAGCATAGAAGGCCCTTACGAGGGGTGTCCTGACAACCCCATCCTGACCCACATCAACCACAACGCCGAGCTTAACCCCATCCAGGGAGTAGGACATGCCGACATGGTTGAGGCGCACGACGGCTCGTGGTGGCTGGTTTGCCTCGGTTTCCGCACGCAGAGCGGCAGCCACCACGTTCTGGGACGCGAGACGTTCCTTGCCCCGGTGAAGTGGAACAGTGAAGGATGGCCGGTAGTAAACGGCGACGGAACCATAGACCTTGACATGAAAGACGTGCCCACATTGCCGCAAGTGCCACTGAAAAACACGGCAGACTGGGATTTCAACAACGCGCAGTTAGGCGTCGAATGGAACTGGATAGGCCGCCCCGTGAGCGCAAACTACTCGCTGACCGAGCGCAAAGGTTTCCTCCGTATCACAGGAAGCGGCACGCGCCTTGACGACTACGGCCAGCCGTCGTTCGTCGGACGCCGCCAGGAAGACATCCAGTTCCAGGCCGGCACATCGATGCAGGCCACGGGCAAGGGCAACGCCGGCATCACAGTATATTACTGCACATGGGCGCATTACGACCTGTACGTAAGCGGAGGCAGGCTGAAAGTGCGCTACCGCGTGGGCGAACTGTGCCACGAGAAGGACGTATGCGAGGTGGGCGACGCTACGGTCTACCTGCGCGTGAAGGGCGACGCCGACATCTACTCGCTGCAATACTCCACCGACGGGACACACTACACCGAGGCCGGACGCATGAACACGCGCTACCTAAGCTCTGAAACCAACGGCGGCTTCACCGGCGTTTACATCGGACTCTTTGCCGAAGGCGACGCCCGGGCATACTTCGACTACTTCAAGTACATGCCTATAGTGCCCGAAGTGTCGCCGAAGCTGGCGCAAGGGCACGGCAACCCTTTGCTTGACTTCACATTTACCGCAGACCCAACGGCCGTCGAATACGACGGCCGTTTGTATGTCTACGCAACCAACGACCAGCAGCAATACGAGGCCGTAGGCCGTGACGGACGCAACACATACGAGAAAATCAAGTCGATAGCGATGATGTCTACCGACGACATGGTTAACTGGACATACCACGGATTGATACGAACCGACAGCATAGCCCCGTGGATAATAGCCTCGTGGGCGCCGTCGGTGGTGAAGCGCGAGGAAACCGACGGCAAGACACATTTTTACCTTTACTTCTCAAACAGCGGTTTCGGCACGGGCGTGCTAACGTCAACATCGCCCGTAGGGCCGTGGAGCAGTCCGCTCGGCCACAGCCTCGTAGACGCCAACACACCTGGACTTGACGGCTGCAAAGTGCCTTTCGACCCCGGCGCACTCGTTGACGGCGAGGGGCGCGGATGGCTGACCTTCGGCGCCGGCACGGCACGCATAGCCCGGCTTGGCGACGACATGACAAGCATCAGCGGCAAGATAGCCAAGATTGACGCGCCCCACCACTTCGAGGCCAACGAGCTGAACTACATCAACGGCACGTACATTTACACCTACAACACCGACTGGCAGGACTACGCCGACTGGCCTTTCGCCACAGGACGCCCGTCAGTGTGCAGCATGGTGTACATGACAGGAAAGAAGCCACTCGACCCGAAAAGCTGGAAATACCGCCATCCGTACATGCGCAACCCGGGCGACTGCGGCTTCGACTACGGCAACAACCACACCCACCGGTGTCCGTTCAAAGGCCGACAGCCACCAGTTTCACGTGTCATGGCGCGTAAAATACGAGCCGGGAGAGGCCAAGGTGGTGGCAAGGAAAGACGGACGGGAAGTCCGCTCGTCGTCAGTCCGCACCGCAGGAGCACCTGCCAAGGTGAAGCTTGAAGTTGACTATGACGGCGAAAAGACAGCGTTCGTCAACGCGTATGTCACCGACAAGGACGGCAACCTGTGCCCCTGGGCGGAAGACGAGCTGCATTTCACCGTGAGCGGAGGCACCATCATCGGTGTTGACAACGGCTCGCCGTTCAGCACCGAGCGGTTTAAGGCCGACCACCGCAAGGCTTTCTTCGGCAAGGCTCTTGTCGTAATAGACAAGGACAAGACATCAGGCAGCATCACCGTGACGGCCAAAAGCCCCATGCTTGAAACCGCAACAATAGACATCAACCAATAAAACACTTCATAATCATGAAACAATTGAAAATCATGGCATTAGCCTTAATGACGGGTCTGACGGCAACCGCACAGACTCCTAAGTATCTCGACGACTCCCAGCCGCTTGAAGTCAGGGTGCAGGACGCGTTGAGCCGTATGACCACACACGAGAAGATAATGCTTCTCCACGCGCAAAGCAAGTTCACGTCGGCAGGCGTTCCGCGCCTCGGAATACGCCAGCTGAACATGGACGACGGCCCTCATGGAGTGCGCGAGGAGCTTGAATGGAACTCATGGGCACCCGCCCGGTGGACAAACGACTCGATAGTGGCGTTCCCGTCGCTGACATGTCTCGCCGCAACATGGAACCCGGCGATGTCCGCAATATACGGAAACGCGGTGAGCGAGGAGTTCGCCTTCCGCGGCAAAGACGTGATGTTAGGCCCCGGAGTGAACATGGCGCGCACGCCGCTCAACGGCCGCAACTTCGAGTATATGGGTGAAGACCCCTACCTCGCAGGGCGTATGGTAGTGCCGTACATCAAGAGTGCGCAGGCCAACGGCGTGGCATGCTGCCTCAAGCACTTCGCACTGAACAACCAGGAGATTGACCGCTTCGCCGTGAACGTCAACGTAGACGAGCGCGCATTGAACGAAATCTACCTGCCGGCATTCAAGGCCGCCGTGCAGGAAGGCGGCGTATGGACGGTCATGCCGTCATATCCTTTATGGAACGGAGTTCACTGCTGCCAGAACGACTCGCTGCTGAACGGAATACTGAAGCGCGACTGGGGCTTCGACGGAGCTACCATAAGCGACTGGGGCGGAACAACAGACACATGGCAGGCGGCCACCGGCGGCCTTGACATCGAGATGGGAAGCTTCACCGACGGAAAGCTGAAAGAGGCCGAGTTCGGCTACAACGACTACTACCTTGCCGACAAGTTCGAGAAGCTTATCAATGAAGGCAAGGTGCCGATGAGCGTGCTCGACGACAAGGCTTCACGCGTGTTGCGCACCATCTTCCGCACGTCGATGAACCGGAACAAGGTTATCGGCTCGCAATGCTCTGAGGCTCATTACGACGTTTGCCGCCAAATAGGCGAAGAGGGCATTGTCCTGATGAAGAACGACGGCGGCATACTGCCACTTGACGGCAACCGTTACGGGCGCATACTCGTGGTTGGCGAAAACGCCACGCGCTCGCTGACGAAGGGCGGAGGCTCGTCAGAGCTGAAGACACTGCGCGACATCACTCCGCTGGAAAGCCTGCAAGAACGCTACGGCGACAAAGTGGACTACGCCCAGGGATACACCTCCGGCCGCGCCATTTATGACGTTGTTGACAAAGTAGACCCGGCCGAGAGCGCACACCTGAAGGCCGAAGCACTGGAGAAAGCACGCCAGGCCGACCTCATCATCTTCATAGGCGGACTGAACAAGAACTGCCGCCAGGACTGCGAGAACTCCGACCGCGAGGACTACAACCTGTCGTTCGGACAGAACGAGCTTATCAGCGAGCTTGCTAAAATACAGAAAAACATCATCGTATGCACCTTCGGCGGCAACGCCTTCGCCACTCCCTGGCTCGACGACGTGAAGGGATTTGTACACGCATGGTATCTCGGCTCGATGGCAGGCGAGGCTCTCGCCAACGTGCTTGACGGCAAGGTGAACCCCAGCGGCAAGCTGCCGGTTACCTTCGCGAAGCGCCTTGAGGACTATCCTTACATGCAATACGGCGCGGAAGCTTATCCGGGCGTTGACAAGCAGGTATATTACAAGGAGGGAATATTCATCGGCTACCGCCACTTCGACACCAAGAAGGTGGAGCCGCAGTTCCCCTTCGGCTACGGATTGAGCTACACTACGTTCAAGTACGGCAAGCCGCGCCTTTCCGCTACGACGCTCGAGGGCGACGGCAAGCTGACCCTTTCAGTTGACATTACCAACACAGGGAAGCGCGCCGGCAAGGAAACCGTACAGCTGTACATAGGCCAGCGCAAGCCGTCAGAGCCGCGTCCTACGAAGGAACTGAAATCATTTGAGAAGATAGAACTGCAGCCCGGAGAGACGAATACCGTCGATTTCCAGATAGACCGCTCGATGCTGGCGTTCTATTCAGCCGACAACCACGGCTGGACGGTTGAGCCGGGACGCTTCGACGCATACGTATGCGCATCGTCGGCCGACGTCCGCGGACAGGCCGGTTTCAGCGTAAAGTGATGCCGGAGACATGCCCACGACGGGGCGGAGGCATTAAAACCGTAACTTTTCAAAATAGGATTGTTCTGGTTTTTTAAGGTTATGTCTTCACAGGTTACGGTCTGCAACGGTTCCGCCCCGTTCAGCTTACAACATGAAAGGCGGCCAATTGGAGTCCAATTGGCCGCCTTTCGCATTGTAAAAGGCCGTCTTTCGCAACGTGAAAGACGGCCTTCTGCACAGCGGTTTATTTCTTCCTGTTCTTGTACTCTGACGGTATGCACCCGTAAAGCTCCTTGAAGCACTTTGAGAAATAGCGCTGCGAGGAGAACCCCGTGTTATATGCTATTTCGGAAATGCTCAACTGGCTCTTGACGAGCAGCTGCTCGGCATGGCGCAGACGGATAAGGCGGATGAACTCGGACGGCGTCATGCCCGTAACCGACAGCGTGCGGCGGTACAGCTTCACGCGGCTCATGCCAAGCTCATGGCTCATGTGCTCTACAGACAAGTCAGTGTTGCTGATGTTCTTCTCAACAAAAGCCGTGGCGTCGGCAACAAACTGCTCGTCAACCGGAGTCACCTCAACCTCGCTTATCTTCGGCTCTATCTTGCCGCCCGTATGCCCGTGGCGCGGCTGCAGCAGGCGGTCGATGCGCATGTTGAGCAGCTCCATGTTGAACGGCTTTTTGATGTAGTCGTCAGCTCCACACTCGCGGCTCTCAATCTCGTTTTCCTCCGTCAGGCGCGCAGTGAGTATCACAACGGGCAGGTCGGCCGTGCTTTCGTCCTGCTTTATGCGGCGGCACAGCTCGTTGCCGTCCATTCCCGGCATCATGATGTCGGTCAAAACAAGGTCGGGCCGGTGGGCGGCGATGTGTTCAAGAGCCTCTTCGCCGTCGTGGGCGGTGGCCACGGAGTATGCCGTTGACAGCTCGGACACCATAAATTCAAGAAAGTCGTCATTGTCGTCGACAACCAGTATTTCAGGCTTATGCGCTCCACCGCCGGCCTTCACGCCCGTGGCTGCGCCCGCATTCTCGCCGCTCCGCGTCCTCTCCGTCTGCCTTCCGCCCACAGCCTTAGCGTGCCCGGCAGGCAGCGTCACGGTAAACAGCGCCCCGCCTCCCGGATTGTCGGCCACGGTTATGCCGCCTCCGTGCATCCTGGCAAACTCATAAGCAATGTTAAGCCCTATGCCGCTGCCGCCTGTGTTCTTATTGCCGGGCGACTGGTAAAAGCGTTCAAACACGTGTTTCTTGTCCTCGTCGCTTATGCCTACACCAGTGTCGGCCACACGTATCTCAACGGCACCGTCTCCGGTCACGTCAACCGACACGCTGACACGCCCTCCGGCAGGAGTGAACTTGAATGCGTTTGACAGCAGGTTGCCGACTATTTTGCCCAATTTGTCACCGTCAAAGTCGGCCATAAGCGACTCGGCGCATGACGAGAACGTAAAGTCTATACGCTTGTCGGCCAGCCCAATGAACTGGTTGCACACGTTCCTGATGAACGCCACCATGTCGCCGTGCTGCATGTTGAGCTGCGCCCCGTTCTTCATGAGGCGGCGCAGGTCGAGCATCTGGTTCACCATGTCGAGCAGCCTGACGGCATTGCGCTGCATCATCTCCAGCTTCAGCCTCAGCCGGCTGCTGCTTTCCTCCTTTATCATAGAGGCCAGCGGCGCCAGAATCAGCGTGAGCGGGGTGCGCAGCTCGTGGCTTACGTTGATGAAGAACGTCATCTTCATTTCCTCCACTTCACGCTTCTTCTACTCCTCCATACGCGCTTCCGCCTCCCGGCGGCGGCGGAGCATGCGGCGGTAAAGGCCACATGCGCCCAAGGCTATCAGCAACATGTACAGCAGCAAGGCCCAAAACGACAGGTAGAACGGCGGCCTGACGATGATGTCGAGCGTCTCGACGCCGCCCATCGGCTCGCCGTATATATCCACAACGCGCACCTCCAGGCGGTAATGTCCCGGTGAAACGTTTGAGAACTGCACGTTGGGCTGGTTCTCCATTGTCATCATCCACCTGTCGTTAAGCCCCTTCAGGCGATACATGAAGCGCGAACGCTCCGGCATGCCGACGTTGTCGGTCGACAAATGCACGGTAAACGTATTTTCGTCATAGCCCAGACTGATGTGCCTGCTTTCGTTGACAGCCTCGTCAAGGATGACGTGCTTGTTGAACTTCTCGCCCACTTTGACAACATGGTCGTACACGGCAAGGTCGCTGAACACCACGCGCACCGAGTCAACTTGCCGTGTACGGCGTTTCGGATTGACTACATTTACACCGTCAATACCACCCACAAGCACGCGACCGTCGCGCAGGCAGAACAGTGAACGCTTGTTAAGCGTGCGCGTCTGCAGGCCGTCGGCCTTGCCATAAGTGTTCACAAAAAACTTCAGTCCTTCCTTTTCACGCTTCAGGCTGATGCTTTTCAGGCTGTTGCCTGCCGTCACCCACATGATGCCGTCGCGGCCTTCGGCCACGGCGCAGACGTCTGAATAGATATGCTTTCCTTGCAGGTTGACGGTGTAAAGGCGGCCGTCAGTCCTGTCATACACCTTCAGCCCGGAGATGGTTGCCACCCATACAAGCCCCCGCGAGTCACGGCACACTTGGTTAACCGACGTGTTCACGGCTGCGTCGGCTGCAGTTCCGCCTTTGCGGTGGTCGCCGAAACCGTCGGTGACTTTCATCGTCTTAACATCAAGATAAGCCACACCCTGCGAGTGTCCGATGATGACGTTGCCGTCGGCTTCAACCACAACAGAGGCCACATAGTCTGACTTTAGACCGCTGTTGCGCTTGTTCAACGTGGTAAAGCGCCCTGTTGACGGGTTGAAGAGCTGCACTCCAGCCCCGAGTGTGCCTATCACTATTCGCCCGTCAGGCAGCTGGGCAAGCGTCCATACATTGTCGCTGGCAAGGCCGCCTGCCGACTTCCTGTAAACAGTAAAGCCTCCGCCGGACATCCGGGCAAGGCCGCCTTCGTATGTTCCGAACCACAACGAGCCGTCATTTGCCAGCAGGCTGCTTACCACTATGTCAGAACCGAGACGGCTTTCGGCCTTGCCAATGGTGGTGAGTTTGCCCGACGCAAGGTCGTAACGGCGTATGCCCACGTCGTTGGCGCCCAGCCACAGCGTGCCGTTGCGGTCTTCCACCATAGTGCAGATGTCACCCCATGGCATGAGGCTGAGCTGCGGCTGGCGGCCGAGATAGAACACCAGTCCCATGCGGTAGGTACCAATCCACACCATGCCGAGGTTGTCTATGTAAATGCACGACAAAGTGTTGTCAGGCAGCGAGTAAGCGTCTTCCGACGAATGGAGCATGTGCTGCACAACCTCGCCATGCCGGCCGAGCTGTATAAGGCCGTCATGGTCGGTGGCAATGAGTATGTTCCCGGCACGGTCCTCGCTCACGTCGGTGACAAGACGACCCGTGATGCGGTGCCATTTGCGTTCGCGCGCCACATAAACCATCAGCACCTCGCTCCACCATACCCAGTAGTTGCCGCGGCTGTCTACAAAAGTGCGGTAGCCTTTGTCCTTCGCTCCCCCGTTCTTCGGTATGTAGTCGTTCACCCAGGCCACGCGCTTCGTGCCGGAGTCGATGCCCGCCAATGTGCCGTTGTCATACGTCACTACAACCGTATTGCCGGCAGATGTCAGCGCAGACACCCATCCGTGCGGCAGCTTCCGCTGCAAATCGGCCTGCACTGCGCGTCGCTCGCCGAAGTCGTAGCAAAACACCAGCTTGTCTTCCGTTGCTATCCAGAGGTTGCCGCGCCGGTCTACATGCACGCTTCTCGGCCGTCCCTTCATGCCGTGGCGTTCCATCCAGCCTACAATGTCGCGCTCGAACGTCTCCGTGGTGGGGTTGAACACGCAGTAGCCTTTGGGCGTATTCACCCATAACATGCCATCGGCGTCCTCGTATATCTCCATCACATTGTTGTCAGGCAGGCTCAAAGGGTTGGCCGGGTCGTTGAAATAGCTGCGTATCCGGAAGCCGTCATAGCGGTTAAGTCCCAACAAAGTGCCCACCCACAAGAAGCCCTTTGAACTTTTGCGGATGCAGTTTACGGTATTGTTTGACAGCCCGTCGTCATACGAAATGCGGTGAAATCCCACTCCAACCGTCTGCGCCGGCGCACAGACGGCAAACAGCGCAAGCAGACAAAATATGATTTTACTCCTCATAGATTAATTAAGGTTTCTTAAAAACAATCCCAAAATGCAAGTAGTATGTTGCTGGCACGATGCAAACCTCATGTTCATCAAGCATAAAGCGCAGCAAACTCATTTGCATTTATGTGCCGTCCCCTACCCTACGCCGTCATGGTTTACGCAAGGAGACAACGCTACAAAGATAACAAGTTTCCGGCTTTTTGCAAAACAAATTGCACGAAAGATGTTTTTTGCGCCCATCGTCAATCCTCTCATCTCTGTACAACTAAATATCGACCGCCAAACGGTCACTCTGCAAACGGTCACCTTTTAGAGTGCAAAAGGGCATCTTTTAGCGTCTAAAAGGCCACCTTTTACAAGCTAAAAGACGGTCTTTTGCAAAACGGATGATTGCGCCTTGGATTGCGAGTGATGTCAAGACACTGGCTATCAGGGCGTTAAGCGATGAACGACATGTCTGTTTTCAGCCATTGTATTGACGCCTGAGGACAAACAAAAAAGGCATCTTGAAACCAAGATGCCTCGCCTTTGTTGGGATACCCGGATTCGAACCAGGAATGACAGGACCAGAATCTGTAGTGTTACCATTACACCATATCCCAATGTCCGACCAGCTATTAAACTATCGTTAACTGGTGTTTTGCGAGTGCAAAGGTATATATTTTTTTTGAAACAGCAACATTTTATCCAAGATTTTTCTAAAAAAACTCAAAATAATCCACCTTTGTCATTGTTTTACAATAAATCCATGTACCTTTGCATAATAGAAAACGGTGTGACGGCCGAGCACGGAAGCAACAAAAAACCTGCCGGCCAACGCACCAATATTTTGCATTAACAACTCTTTTTCTTAATGGAACAAGTAAAGATTTTAGTAGAGAAAATAACAAAAGGCATTCAAGAAAAGAAAGGCTCAAACATCACAATCGCAGACTTGAGCGGCATAGAAGGTTCGATATGCCGCTATTTCGTCATCTGCCAGGGCAACTCGCCGGCACAGGTTGAGGCCATAACCGACTCCGTAGAGGAAACGGCAAGGATTGAAGCAGGCGAAAAGCCCGTTCACATCGTCGGACTTACGCATGCCCAGTGGGTTGCAATGGACTATACGGACGTGATGGTTCACGTCTTCCTTCCTGAAACAAGGGCATACTACAACCTGGAAAACCTTTGGGAAGACGCGAAATTGACAAGGCTCCCGGACGTAGACTGACCATGCCGGGGAACACTCCCAACGTTGTAAAGGATTCTTTACGACACAACACCAATGTACAAAATGGAACAAGATAAGAACAACAAGAAGCCTAAATTCAGCATGAGCTGGATTTATATGCTCGTATTATTCGGCCTCATGGCCATGTACTTCTTCGGCGGAGACACCGTCGGCGGAAGCGCGAGCAAGAAAGTTTCATACGACGAGTTCAAGACTTACGTCAACAAAGGCTATGCTTCCAAGATAGTAATCAACAAGGACGAGAGCACCTTGAAGATGTATGTCAACCCGCAAAACACGCGCGACGTATTTAAACAAGGTGTGAAAAACGTCGGCAACAACGCATACATAACGACCGAGTTCGGCAGCGTTGACAAGGTAGAGACATTTGTCGAGGCCGAAAAGAAAGCCGGAAAGTTCAAGGGACAGCTGAACTATGAGAACAAGCGCGGCAACGACTTGTTCAGCATCCTGCTCAGCTTCGGCCCCATCCTGCTGTTCATCTTCCTGTGGCTTTACTTCATGCGCCGCATGGGCGGAGGCGGAAGCGGAGGCTCGGGAGGCGTGTTCAACGTAGGCAAAAGCAAGGCGAAGATGTACGAGAAAGGCGCCGACATCAACGTTACGTTCAAGGACGTTGCCGGACAAGCCGGCGCAAAGCAGGAAGTCCAGGAAATAGTAGACTTCCTGAAGAACCCTAAGAAATACACCGACCTTGGCGGAAAAATACCCAAAGGCGCCCTGCTGGTAGGCCCTCCGGGAACAGGCAAGACGCTGCTGGCCAAGGCTGTGGCTGGCGAAGCAGGCGTTCCGTTCTTCTCGATGAGCGGTTCTGACTTCGTTGAGATGTTCGTCGGCGTCGGCGCAAGCCGTGTACGCGACCTCTTCCGGCAGGCAAAGGAGAAGTCGCCGTGCATCATCTTCATCGACGAGATTGACGCCGTGGGCCGCGCACGCAGCAAGAACCCCGCCATGGGAGGCAACGACGAGCGCGAGAACACGCTCAACGCCCTGCTAACAGAAATGGACGGCTTCGGCACAAACAGCGGTGTCATCATCCTTGCCGCCACCAACCGCGCCGACATGCTTGACTCGGCGCTGCTCCGCGCAGGACGCTTTGACAGGCAAATCAACGTAGACCTGCCCGACCTTAACGAGCGCAAGGAAATCTTCAAGGTTCACCTGAAGCCCGTAAAGATTGACGAAAGCGTTGACGTTGACATGCTGGCACGCCAGACTCCGGGCTTTTCCGGCGCCGACATCGCCAACGTATGCAACGAGGCAGCACTCATCGCGGCACGCCACAACAAGACACACGTAGGCCGTCAGGACTTCCTTGACGCCGTTGACCGCATCATCGGCGGACTTGAAAAGAAAACAAAAGTAATGACGGAAGGCGAACGCCGCACCATAGCGCTGCACGAAGCAGGACACGCAACAATATCGTGGTTCCTCGAACACGCCAACCCCTTGGTGAAGGTATCAATCGTTCCGCGTGGCCGTGCGCTCGGAGCTGCATGGTACATGCCCGAAGAACGGCAGATAACCACCAAGGAAGAGATGCTCGACGAGATGTGCGCCACGCTTGGAGGACGCGCCGCCGAGGAGCTGTTCGTAGGCCACATATCCACCGGAGCGATGAACGACTTGGAGCGGGTGACAAAGAGTGCCTACGGCATGATTGCATACGCAGGCATGAGCGACAGGCTGCCCAACATCTGTTATTATAACAACAACGAGTACAACTTCCAGAAACCGTACTCTGAAACGACGGCGAAAATCATGGACGACGAGGTGCTCAGCATGATAAACGAGCAGTACCAGCGTGCCAAGAACTTGCTTCTTGAGCACAAGGAAGGGCACAACAAGCTGGCCGCACTGCTGCTTGAGCGCGAGGTTATCTTCGCCGAGGACGTTGAAAAAATCTTCGGCAAGCGCCCGTGGGTAAGCCGTTCGGAAGAGATAATGGAAAGCCAGGGCGGCGGCGAGCCTGAAACTGAAGGCGGAAAAGACGACAGCCAGACCGCCGCTGACAGCAACGAAGCCAACGCCGGGACTGAAAACGGCGGAGAGAAAGCGGAAGAAAGAAGTTAAAGAATTTACAGAAGTTATAGAAGTTAAAGCCAAATGTGTATGCCTTTCAAGCAATAAAAGGTAATGGCTTTAACTTCTATAACTTCTGTAAATTCTTTAACTTCACTAAAAACAATAAAACCCAATAATATGAAAAACCTCATTGTAAGAAGCATCACGGGCGTGTTTTTCGTGGCGGCCATAGTAATCAGCTTTATGAAACCGATGGCAATGGAGGTACTCTTCGCCTTGGTTACCGGCCTTACGATATGGGAATACAGCGGATTGGTGAACAACGTGAAGGGCGTACAGACCAACCGCTTCATCAGCACCATAGCCGGAGTGTACTTCTTTTTCGCTGTCGGCGGCTTTTGCAGCGGCGTGACACCCACAGGCGCTGTATTCATCCCCTACCTGCTGACGCTTATCTACCTCTTCATCAGCGAGCTTTACGCCAAGACGGAGAACGCGATCAACGACTGGGCGTACACCATGCTCGGACAGATGTACATCGCCCTGCCCTTCTCCACCATCAACGTGCTGGCGTTCAACGCGACTGAGAGCGGCGAAGTGGTATTCAACTACCTCGTGCCACTCTGCGTTTTCATCTTCCTTTGGGCGAATGACACGGGGGCATACTGCACCGGTTCGCTCCTCGGACGGCACAAGCTGTTTCCGCGCATATCGCCGGGCAAAAGCTGGGAAGGCTCTATCGGCGGCGGCATAATTGTGCTCATCGTGGCCTATTTCATAGGAAGCTATGAGGCCGGGCTTAACTCTGACACGGGACTTACCGTCATCCAGTGGATGGGCTTGGGGCTTGTCGTAGTGGTGTTCGGCACATGGGGCGACCTCGTAGAATCCCTTTTCAAGCGCACCCTCGGCATAAAGGACAGCGGAAACATACTGCCCGGCCACGGCGGAATGCTCGACCGCTTCGACTCTTCGCTGATGGCGATGCCCGCATCGGTCGTCTACCTGTACTCGCTGACACTGTTCTGATTAAGAAGAAACATACAAAAAGATAGATAGTTAAAAGGACATGACACCGCGTCATGTCCTTTTTTATTGACCGAACGCCGACAGGCCGTTTTCCCAAAGGCCACCTTTTAGCGTCCAAAAGGCCGTCTTTCACCGTGCAAAAGGCCACCTTTTACAAGCTAAAAGGCGGCCTTTTGCAATGCGCCTTATAAAAAGCGGCTCCGCGGCCGGCCTACAAGCAGAAAAACAACGGCCACAGGCGGCTTTCTCGAAAATATTTCGTAATATTGCAGTCTGACAAATGACAAGAAAAACAAAGTCTTATACTATGAACAAGAAACTGCTGATTTTGCCCGTTGCGGGCATGGTTATGGCCGCCAACGGACAGACGGCGCAGCCGAAGCTGGCGTATCCCGAAACAAGGAAATGCGACGTTGTTGACACGTATTTCGGCACAAACGTGCCCGACCCTTACCGCTGGCTGGAGAACGACACGAGCGCGGAGACGGCGGCGTGGGTGGCCGCGCAGAACAAGGTTACAGGCGAATACCTGCGGCGAATACCTTTCCGCGACGCGCTGCTGAAACGGCTCACCAGCGTGGCCGACTACGAGAAGATTGGCGCTCCGTTCAAGAAGCACGGCAAATACTACTTCTTCAAGAACGACGGACTGCAGAACCAGAGCGTGCTGTACGTTCAGGACAGCCTCGACGGAACGCCCCGCGTGATGCTCGACCCCAACAAACTGTCGGCCGACGGCACCGTGGCGCTTACCGGCATAAGCTTCTCGCACGACGGCAAACACATGGCCTACACCATCTCGCGCAGCGGTTCAGACTGGACGGAGATTTACGTAATCGACACGAAAAGCGGACAGACGCTAAGCGACCACATAGTGTGGGCCAAGTTCACAGGAGCGTCATGGCAGGGCGACGGCTTCTACTACAGCGCCTACGACGCGCCCGAGAAAGGCAAGGAATACTCGAACGTGAACGAGAACCACAAGATATACTACCATAAAATAGGCACTCCGCAGCAGGCCGACAGGCTCGTTTACGAAAACAAGGAGCATCCAAAACGCTTCTACTCGGCCAGCGTCAGCGAAGACGAGACCATGCTGTTCCTCTTCGAAAGCGGCGAAGGCAACGGCAACGCGCTGTATGTGAAAGACCTGACGAAGGCCGACGCGCCGTTCGTTCCCATGGCGACGGACTTCAACTATCAGTATTCGCCCGTTGAAGTAACAGGCGGCAAAATCTACATTCACACCAACTACGGCGCGCCGAAATACCGGCTTATGACGGCAACGGCGGCAAAGCCCGGCATGAAAGACTGGCAGGAGCTTGTGCCTGAGAGCGCTTACGTGCTGTCAAGAGCAAGCGTGATAGGCGGCAAGATGCTGCTCACCTATGACAAGGATGCGGCCAACCACGCCTACGTGTACACCCTCGACGGGCGCATGGAGCATGAAATCAAGCTGCCGTCACTCGGCTCTGTGGGCTTCAGCGGCGACAAGGACGACAAGGAGTGCTTCTTCACATTCACGTCGTTCACCATCCCCGGCGCGACATACAAGTATGACATAGAGCGCAACACGTACACGCTGCTGCGCGCGCCGAAGGTTGACTTCAACGCCGACGAGTACACAACCGAGCAGGTGTTCTATCCAAGCAAGGACGGAACGAAGATACCCATGTTCCTTACCTACCGCAAAGACCTGAAGCGCAATGGGCAGAACCCCGTCTACCTGTACGGCTACGGCGGCTTCAGCATCAGCCTCTACCCCGGCTTCTCGTCGTCGCGCATCCCCTTCCTCGAGAGCGGCGGCATCTACGCCCAGGTGAACCTGCGCGGCGGAGCGGAGTATGGCGAGGGGTGGCACTTGGCCGGAACGAAGATGCAGAAGCAGAACGTGTTTGACGACTTCATAGCTGCCGCCGAGTGGCTCATAGCCAACGGCTACACCGGCAAGGACAAGATAGCCATCGTAGGCGGCTCAAACGGCGGACTGCTCGTAGGCGCGTGCATGACGCAAAGGCCCGACCTGTTCCGCGTAGCCATTCCGCAGGTGAGCGTGATGGACATGCTCCGCTACCACAAGTTCACCATCGGCTGGAACTGGGCAGGCGACTACGGCACCAGCGAAGACTCGAAAGAGATGTTCGAGTACCTCAAAGCCTACTCGCCACTGCACAACCTGAAGCCCGGCACACGCTATCCGGCAACGCTCGTAACCACCGCCGACCACGACGACCGCGTGGTGCCGGCCCACTCGTTCAAGTTCGCCGCCACGTTACAGGAGTGCAACGACGGCACCAACCCCACCCTGATACGCATCGACAGCAAAGCCGGACACGGCGCGGGAAAGCCCATGAGCAAGGTGCTTGAAGAGCAGGCTGACATCTACAGCTTCATAATGTACAACCTCGGAATGACATACGGCGGAAAGTAACAAAACCGCCCGTTTTCCAAAAGGTCGTCTTTCACACGATGAAATACGGCCTTTTGCATTGTAAAACATGACCTTTTGGAACGCAAAATACGGCATATTGGAAACCGTGCGATAAGATTTTTTATTTGTTTTTATTTTGAGTTGTCTGCAAGTTGCCTTACCTTTGCATAAAGCAAGCTGCACTCGGAAATTTGTGAACAAGCTCACACTCCACTCGTTTGCATTGCTTTTGCATAAAGCAAGCTGCACTCGGGAATTTGTGAACAAGCTCACATTCCACTCGTTTGCATTGCTTTTGCATAAAGGCAAGCCGCGCACAGAAGTGACGCAGGCCGCCAAACAGAAATCATGACATTATGCGATACATCATCAATCCGCCCGACAGGCTCGACGCCTCGGTAAGCCTGCCTGCATCGAAGAGTATAAGCAACCGCGCGCTTGTAATCAATGCGCTGGCCGGAAGCGGCATCATGCCCGACAACCTTTCCGACTGTGACGACACGCTTGTAATGCTCGACGCGCTGCGCCGCATGCCTGCCACCATAGACATCGGAGCCGCCGGCACGGCCATGCGCTTCCTTACGGCCTATCTCGCGGCCGTTCCCGGCGAGCATGTAATAACCGGCACCGAGCGGATGTGCCACCGTCCAATCCGCGCTTTGGTTGACGCGCTGCGCCGCCTTGGCGCCGACATAACGTATGAGGGCGAAGAGGGATTTCCCCCGTTGCGCATCAACGGACGCAAACTTGACGGCGGACGGCTTGAAATACCGGGCGGAATAAGCTCGCAGTACATATCGGCGCTGCTCATGCTCGGCCCTACGCTCGGAAGCGGACTTGAGCTTCAGCTTACCGGCGAGGTGGTATCGCGGCCGTACATCGACCTTACGCTGTGCATGATGAGGCTTTACGGGGCAGATGCCGACTGGACCGACGTTGACACGGTTACCGTCAGGCCGAAGCCTTACGGGCCGCGCCCGTTCTTCATAGAAAACGACTGGAGCGCGGCGTCTTACTGGTATGAGGCGCTTGTACTGGCGAAAGACGTCGAGTCGGAAGTGCGCCTTGACGGGCTTATGGACGGCTCGCGGCAGGGCGACTCGGCGGTGAAATACCTCTTCAGCATGCTCGGCGTGCGCACCGTTTTCAAGACACGCGAACGCGGAGTGCCCACCACGGTGACGCTGAAGCGCGTAGAACCTGTGCCGCCGAGGCTCGACTACGACTTTGTAAACCAGCCCGACATGGCGCAGACGTTCGTAGTATGCTGTGCACTGGCCGGCATTCCGTTCAGGTTCACGGGGCTTGAGTCGCTAAAAATCAAGGAAACCGACCGTATGGAGGCTCTCAAGACGGAGATGAGAAAACTGGGCTACGTGGTACGCGAGACGGCCGAGGGCGTGCTCAGTTGGGACGGGGAGCGCTGCCAGCAGGCCGGCGAAATAGTGATAGACACATACGACGACCACCGCATGGCAATGGCTTTCGCGCCTGCGGCGATGGTGTTTCCCGGCCTGAAAATCAACGACCCGCATGTTGTCAGCAAGTCGTACCCCCACTTCTGGGACGAGATGCGCCGTGCAGGTTTCACCATAACGGAGGAATACTGACATGGGCGCATGGGCTTGGTTGCTGTATCTCGTTGCGTTGGTGATAATCGCCGTGGTGCTGCAACGGCTTTTCTGCGGCCGTGGCGACAGTGGTGCTGATGCGGAAAAGCAGGCCGAACCAGCGTGCAAATCGTGCTCCGCAGAGCCGGGGCGGTGCTTGCAGGAGTGCGCCATGGAGGCCGCCGTGGGCGACATCGAATATTTTGAAGATGAAGAGCTTGACCGTTTCCGCGGCCGCAGTTCCGACAGCTATACCGACGACGAGGCCGCCGAGTTCGCCGAAGTGATGTACACGATGCGCCCGGAGGAAGTGAAAGACTGGCTGCGCAGCCTTCAGTTGCGCTGCGTAAGCCTGCCCGACCAGCTCAAGGACGAGGCTTATATGCTGGCCGAAGGCTGACATTGGTTGGACGTAACGCAATAAAACGGCTTTTTGCAAGTTATATAAAAGTGGCGTTGCGGCCATTGTTAAAACAAAATGCAAGTCATAAAGACAAGACATATCATCCCCTTTCTCGCACTGGCGGTGCTTGTTGCAGTAGTCGGGTGTTCTACACAGAAGAACACTCCGCAGAGCCGTTGGTGGCATTCATTTACCGCCCGGTATAATACCTATTATAATGGTACGGTGGCATACATCGACGGTTCGCTTGAAAAAGAAACCGGCAACAAGGACAACTTTACCGAGATGCTGCCCCTGTACACCGTGGGCAACCCTGAAAGCCGCACACTCGGCGAGGCCAACTTCGACCGTGCCATAGAGAAATGCCAGAAGGCCATCAAGCTGCACAGCATCAAGCGACGTCCCAAATGGACGAAAAGCAGGAAGAAAACGGAGAAAGACCTCGAGTGGCTTAACCGCAAAGAGTACAACCCTTTCTTGTGGAAAGCGTGGCTGCTGATGGGGCGCGCCCAGTTCATGAAAGGTTCGTTTGACGAAGCCGCGTCGACCTTCGCTTACATGAGCCGCCTTTACGCCACCCAGCCGGCCATCTACGGCAGGGCGAGAGCATGGCTGGCGAAGTGCTACATCGAGCAAGACTGGATTTATGACGCCGAGGACGTCATGACGAAAATGCGCCGAGACTCAATCCACTGGCGGGCACGCAAGGAGTGGGACTACACCTACGCCGACTATTACATACACACCGGGCAGTATGCCGAGGCCATTCCCTACCTGCGCAAGGTAATCAAGCACGAGATGCGCCGCAAGCAGAAAGCTCGCGAGTGGTACTTGATGGGGCAGCTCGAAGCCGCACTCGGCCATGAGGAAAAAGCCTACAAAGCCTACAAAAGGGTGCTGAGGCTAAGCCCTCCGTATGAACTTGCCTTCAACGCACGCATCGCAATGACCGAAGTCATGGCAGGACGCAAGTCGGGAAAGATGATAAAGAAGCTGAAGCGCATGGCCCGGTCGGAAAACAACAAGGACTACCTGGACCAGGTTTATTACGCCATCGGAAACATATATCTTAACCAGAAAGATACCCTGAACGCCATTTCGGCTTACGAGCAGGGCAACATCAAGTCTACGCGCAACGGCATAGAAAAGGGCGTGCTGCTGCTGAAGCTCGGCGACCTGTACTGGGAACGCGAGGACTATGACGACGCCCGGCGTTGTTATGGAGAAGCAATCGGCCTGCTTGACAAGGAGCGTGAGGATTACGAACAGCTGTCAGACCGCTCCAAAGTGCTTGACGAGCTTGTGCCATACACCGACGCCGTACACCTGCAAGACTCACTGCAAGCCCTTGCCAAGATGCCGGAAGCCGAGCGGAACGCTGCCATCGACCGCGTAATAGAAGCGCTGAAGGAGAAGGAAAAGGCCGAACGCGACGCCCAGGCGGAAGCCGAGGCGCAGCAGTATCTTGCCCAGCAGGGCGGCGCCGGCAACAATGCGGCGCAGAACGGGACGCAAACAGGCATGACGGACAGCAAGGGAACGTGGTATTTCTACAACCCCATGGCCGTAAGCCAGGGAAAAGCCACGTTCCAGAAGCTTTGGGGACGGCGCGAGAACGTTGACGACTGGCAGCGCGTAAACAAGACTGTCGTGGCGCAGACTCCGGCTTTCGAGGAGCTTACCGACGAACAACGCGACTCCATTGCGGCCGTAGAAGCCATGCAGGATTCCATCGAAAACGCCATGGACAGCGCCCACAACGACCCACACAAGCGCGAATACTACCTGAAACAGATACCTTTCACACCCGAACAAGTGGCTGAAAGCAATAAAATCATAGAAGACGGACTGTTCCATTCAGGCGTTATCTTCAAGGACAAGCTCGACAATCTCACGTTGAGCGAGAAGAACCTGCGCCGCCTTTCCGACAATTATAAGGACTACGAGAACATGGACGAGGCTTATTACCACCTCTTCCTGCTGTACTCGCGGCGGCATGAGAAGAGTCAGGCCGACACATACCTTGCCCTGCTCAAGCGCGATTTCCCGGAAAGCGAGTGGACGGCGTTGCTGGCAGACCCGAATTATGAGGTCAACGCACGTTTCGGAGTACACATTGAAGACTCGCTTTACGCCGCAACGTACAACGCTTTCAAGGCCGACAGGTTTGACGAGGTGGCGGCCAACACGTCGTTGTCGGCGTCGCGTTTCCCACTCGGAGCCAACCGTGACAAGTTCATATTCATCGGCGGACTGAGCAAGCTCAACAGCGGCGACAGTGAGGGATGCCTTGCCGACATGCAGGAACTCATCAGCAAATATCCCGAAAGCGACGTGGGCGAAATGGCCGGAATGATTATCAACGGTGTAAAAGCCGGACGCCCGCTGTATGGCGGAAAGTTCGACATAAGCGATGTGTGGGAACGCCGCACGATGGTGCTCAACGACAGCGACTCCATCGCGGCTCGCACGTTCGTTGCCGAACGCAACACGCCATTCTCATTCCTTCTCGTGTACCAGCCCGACTCCGTTGACGGCAACAAGCTGCTTTTCGAGCTTGCAAGGTTCAACTTCACCAACTTCATAGTAAGGAAATTCGACATCGCATTGGACGAGCAGGGCGGCCTGCACCGCATGATAATAAACGGCTTTATGAGCTATGACGAGGCGCTTCAGTACGCCCGCCAGCTTTACGGCAGCGCAAACATTGCCCGGCTGACGAAAAAGGCGCGTGCAATCATAATCAGCGACACTAACCTGGAACTGCTCGGCACGCAATACAGTTACAATGATTACGACAAGTTCTACGAGCAACACTTCGTTCCATTGAAGGTAAGCACGGTGCGCCTGCTCACCGAGCCGGCTACCATAGAGTATGAGCCGGGCGACGAGATTGGCTCTGACGGTGGCGACGGACTATATAACGGAGGCGTAATCGAGGGCGGACTGTTCATTGAAGACGAACCGGCAGCACCGCAGCAGAACACCGGTACCACATTAATAATGGACGAAGAGGAGAACAACCAGCCGACGGACAACACCGGGGCAGGCACCATAGTGATACCTGAAACCGACGAGCCAGCAACGCCGCAGGTTGACGGCGGCACAACCATCATACCCGACACGCCGCAAGAACAGGCAGAGCCTGCCGGTCAACAGCCTGCCGCAGGTACGATAATCATACCCGACACGCAGGACAACGCTCCGCTGGAAGAACCGCAAGGCACCGGCAACACCTTCACAATAGAGGACGAGCCGGAAGTGCAGCAGCCTGCGACGGAAGTGCCTGAAACACAGGGCGGTATGGTAATCCCTATAGAACCGGAAACCGCTCCGCAAACAACGCCCGTGCAAAAGACGGCAAACGAGCCTGCAAAAGACGGCAAAACGCAGGCCGAAAAGCCGTCAATTGAAAGCCAAAAGACGGCCTCTGGCAATACGGAAACTGACGACGTGCCGGACGACGGACTTATAATCGAGTTCAACGACGGCTTCGGCGGCAATGAAGACGCAGGCAACAACACTCAGAAAGAGGACAACCGCCAAGACGGTTTCGACCTTGAAGACGAGTATTATGAACTTGACGGGTTTTAATATAGTTACGAGGAACAAGCAGACGAGTTACGAGGGACAAGCAGACGAGTTACAAGGGACAAACAGACAAGGCTAATCCACTTGTCAACTTGTATCTCGTCACTTGCCGACTAAATAAACGACAATGAGCAACGGATTACTTCTATGGGCCGACGACGAGATGGAACTGCTCCGTGCCCACATACTTTTCCTTGAGAAAAAAGGCTATGACGTGGTGACTGTGACCAACGGCACCGACGCCGTTGACATGTGCCGGCAGCGCACGTTCGACCTTGTGCTGCTCGACGAGATGATGCCCGGTCTGAGCGGTCTTGAGACATTGCAGCAAATCAAGGAAATATCGCCGGCCACGCCGGTCGTCATGGTGACGAAGAGCGAGGAAGAGAACATCATGGACCAGGCAATAGGCTCTAAGATAGCCGACTACCTTATCAAGCCCGTAAATCCCAACCAGATACTCCTTTCGCTGAAAAAGAACATCCATCGGAAGGAAATCGTCACCGAGGTTACACAGAGCGGATACCGCCAGAGCTTCCAGGACATAGCCATGCAGATAGACGCCTGCAAGACCATCGACGACTGGAAGGAAGTGTACCGCCGCCTCGTTCACTGGGAACTGGAGCTTAGTTCTGCCGACAGCAGCATGGCCGAAATGCTCAAGATGCAGAAAGAAGAGGCCGACAACGGCTTCGCCAAATACATCAAGGCTCATTACATGGACTGGATGGACGACATAAGCACTGCACATTCGGCGGCGCCAGGAGCGGCAAGCGGCCTGCGCGCGGCTCACGGCGGCAGGTCGGCCGCCGGGCAAGAGGCGGAGAAACGCCCCATGATGAGCGTCGATGTGTTCAAGAGCAAGGTGTTTCCGCTGCTCGACGAGGGCGAAAAGGTGTTCCTCATCGTAATAGACAACTTCCGTCTCGACCAGTGGCGCGTGCTGGCAGAGGAAATCGGCGACATGTTCGACATTGACGAACAGACATACGTCAGCATACTTCCCACGGCCACGCAATACGCCCGCAACGCCATCTTCAGCGGCCTGATGCCGGTCGAAATAGCGTCGATGTTCCCCGAACTGTGGGTTGACGAGGACGAAGAAGAGGGCAAGAACCTCAATGAAGGGCCGCTAATCAGGACGCAGCTTGAGCGTTTCCGCCGCCGGGACACATTCTCTTACCACAAAATCAACGACTCCGCAGGGGCTGAAAAGTTCTTGCAGAAGTTCAACTCGCTGTCGAACAACGACCTTAACGTGCTCGTAATCAACTTCATTGACATGCTGAGCCATGCCAGAACGGAGTCGAAGATGGTGCGCGAGCTGGCCGGTGACGAGGCAGCCTACCGCAGCATAACGCTCAGCTGGTTCCGCCATTCGGTGCTGTCTGAGCTTTTCCGCCTGCTCGCACAAGGCGGATATACGGTGCTTCTGACGACCGACCACGGCAGCATACGCGCCTCGAAGCCCGTCAAGATAATAGGCGACCGCAACACGAACACCAACCTGCGCTACAAGCTCGGCAAGAACCTGAACTATAACCCGAAAGAAGTGTTTGCCATAAAGGAGCCGCGCCGCGCCATGCTTCCGGCTCCGAACATCAGCACTTCATACGTGTTTGCCACGGGCGACGCTTTCTTCGCATATCCCAACAACTACAACTATTACGTTTCTTACTACAAGGACACCTTCCAGCACGGCGGCATTTCGATGGAGGAAATGCTCGTTCCGCTCGTCACGATGAGGGCGAGGAAAAGGTGAGTTTAAGCAGACAAGCAAACAAGTGACGAGCAGACAAGGAGCAAGTCAAACCATCTTGTCAACTCGTATCTTGTTACTCGTGAACTAAAAATATTAAATATGGAAATAAAAATCAGCAATCTTGACAACATCAACGAGGCCGCGCGCCAGTTTGTCGACGGCATGGGCGAGGCCCGCGTGTTTGCCTTTTACGGCAAAATGGGCGCAGGCAAGACCACGTTCATCAAGGCCGTGTGCGAGCAGTTGGGCGTTGACGACGTTATAACGTCGCCCACTTTCGCCATCGTCAACGAGTACACGTCAGCCACGTCGGGCGATGTAATCTACCACTTCGACTTCTACCGCATCAAGAAACTTGACGAAGTGTACGATATGGGTTACGAGGAATACTTTTACGGGGGCGGCATCTGCTTCATAGAGTGGCCCGAACTGATAGAAAACCTGCTGCCCGAAGACGCCGTGAAAGTTACTATCGAAGAAGCGGCCGACGGCACACGCACCGTCAGATTCTGACAACAGACGGGGTATTAGCCGGCAACTTGACAAGCTGCAAGCAGACAAGTAAGTTCGCGTTGCTTATAAATAGCCGTGCAGCCCACACCATTATAAACGGAGAAATGCCGTCTTTTGATTTGCAAAAGACGGCGGACTGCAACGCAAAAGGGCGTCTTTCTTCATGTGAAAGACGCCCTTTTACAAAACATCGGCTGCCAACATGTTGCAAATGTGGCAAAGAAGCATCACAAGCCCACAATGCTTTCACCTTCATCACTGCGTTTAGAAAGGTTTTCCATGACGCATTTGCGGCTCGTATTGGCGTAGCAGTAAACGCACAGGTGGCCGCAAGTGTTGTACATCCCGATATCCTTCGCCACCATGCAGCCGCACAGTTTGCGCTGCCCCTTGTCCTTCATCGCCTCCGGGCCAAGCCCCTGCGACGCGTCGGCAACGTCGAGCCAGTTGCCCTTGTCGGGCAAACGGCCGTGGTTCAGGTAAAACACCAAATCCTTGTCGGCGGCAAACACGCGCTTCATCAGTTCGCCGTCGATGCAGCGGTTATGCTCCACGCCATACCCCGAGAGGTCTGCCGCCTCGGCACACGTGGCCAAGGTGACATTCCATCCGTCGCGCTCACGCCAACAGTCGCGCAACTGCGCCAGCCCCTCTACGAACCGGTTTACCTGCACATAGTCAGGTTCGGCGCAGGCGATATTGTCTTTCGTGAACAGGCTTGTCTCCCTAATCAAATTGTTCTGCACCTTTTTATAAGCGTTCACATCGACAAAGCTGAACACAAGTTTCTCCGTGCAGCCCTTCAGTTGCTCCCCGATGCGCCGCACGCGGTCGAGCATCACCCCGGGCGGAGTGACGTTTGTGAACATCACGGGGTCAAAACGCCACACCACGCGCTCCTTACCAATCATCCCGGCGAACCGCCTGAACGTGCCGATGCGCCGCTCAAGGGGCGGCACATTCGGCTCGAACCCTTCGCGCTCGTAGTCGTTAAGCGTGAACTGGAAGTAATAATGCAGTCCTCGCTCATCAAGTTCCTTCAAGTATGGGATAATCGGTTCCGGGTTCTTCGTCCAGAACACCACAGCCTTCACGTTCTTGAACGACACGTACATCTTCTGCCTGTTGAACGGGTTATACCACGCCACATACCCACGCCGCAGCCGCCCGACAAACCACCGGGCGTAAAACGCCGGTATGTCCGTTGACCTGCTGGCCGATATTATGACCGGAGCCTGCGCCTCGACACGCTCGCCCGAGTCGGTGGTTATTGTTATTTTTCCTGCCATCCGATGCCGCATTGTCCTGCCACCCATGTTCTCTTCCTTCATTTTCTACATGAACATGAGCCGTACAAAGTTAATACAACCACTTAAAACAATGAAATAAATCACGTATTTATATATAAAAAAACACATCGATTCTGATAAAGAAGCGCCTTGAAAAGTACCGCCTTCGGGCACAATGTACGATAATCGTACAGGCATTCTAACCATACAGCCTCCACAAAAAGTTTTCTTTAACGCGGTGCGTTTGACGCTCCGGGAAGGCTGGTGGCGGACACAGTACGGAGGCCGTACCGAAAAAAGGGCGTTATTAAGCGTCTAACGCAAGTATCTGATATACTGACCGTTGCGACAGACGACGGTAAAAAAAGGGATGACATGCCGCAGTCTGTGATGCAATAGACCGTGTTTTGCAGTGCAAAAGGTGGCCTTTTACAGTGCGGAAGGCCATGTTTTGAGGATGAAAAGTCGGCTTTCAAGGGTGGAGTTTACGGCTGTTCACGCGCGAATGTGCTGCTTTTTACAATACAGAAAAGGCGTTCGCAGGTTGCGGAAAGCCGGAAGCCGTGCTGCCGGATGCTGTTTTGCGCAAAGCGTTTGTAATGATTTCTTACTGCCGCACTGTTGACTTCGTCTGCCAAGTTTTCTCTTTTGCATCTATCGCGACAGCGAAAAAAACGGCGGAAAAATTTGGTTATGTGAGGATTTAGACCCACCTTTGCGCCCGATTTGAGTTAAAGGCGAAAAGGCAAAAAGTGAAAAGGTAAAAAAGTAAAAAGGTAAAAAAGTGAAAGAATGAAAGTGGAAAAAGTGAAAACCAAGGAATGAGCTTGCCGGAATGCGCAGCTTTTTCACCTTCTCACCTTTTCACCTTCTCACTTTTAAAAGTAGTAGTTATGAAAGAGTTGGACTTGACAAGGGGCAGCGTCACCAAAGTTTTGATGCAGTTTGCGCTGCCTTTCCTCATCGCGAATGTGCTGCAGGCGCTCTACGGCGGCGCCGACCTGTTCGTTGTGGGGCGTTATGACGACGCGGCGAGCGTGGCCGGGGTAGCAATAGGCAGCCAGGTGATGCAGACCATTACGGGCATCATCCTCGGTCTTACCACCGGCACAACCATCATCATTGCGATGGCTACGGGAGCCAAAGACGGCAACCGCGCCGCCTCGGCCATAGGCACGTCGGTGTGGCTTTTCGCGCTTACGGGGCTGACGCTCACGGCCGTCATGGTGCTGGCTCACGAACAGATAGCCGTAATGATGCACACACCGGCGGAGGCGATGGCCGACACGCGCCATTACATACTAATCTGTTCGATAGGCATCCCGTTCATCATGGGCTACAATGTGGTGTGCGGCATACTGCGCGGACTGGGCGATTCGCGCTCTCCGCTGTACTTCGTCGGCATAGCGTGCGTCATCAACATCGCGGCCGACTTCGTCCTCGTGGGCGGTTTCGGCATGCGTGCCGCCGGCGCGGCCATAGCCACCGTGATGTCACAAGGCATCAGCTTCATGGCCGCCCTGTGGCTTCTCTACCGCCGCGGGTTCCACTTCGACTTCGGGCGCAGGCACATCCGCCCCAACGGCGAACTGTCAAAACGCATCCTGACGCTGGGCGCTCCAATCGCGTTGCAGGACGCGCTGGTCAACATCTCGTTCCTGCTCATCACGGTAATAGTCAACCAGATGGGCGTAATAGCGTCGGCAGCACTCGGTGTTGTGGAGAAAATCATCGTTTTCGCCATGCTGCCGCCAACGGCCATCGCTGCAGCCGTGGCTACCATGACGGCGCAAAACTACGGCGCAGGACTTGTCTTACGAATGCGCCAATGCCTGCGTTCGGGCATCGGGATGGCCCTTGTATTCGGCCTGGCTGTATGCATCTACTCGCAATTCCTGCCAGGGACGCTGACAACAATATTCACCAACGACCCGGCTGTTGTCAGCATGGCAGCCGGCTACCTGCGCGGATACAGCATCGATTGCATCATGGTGAGCTTCGTGTTCTGCATCAACTCGTATTTCAGCGGACAGGGCAACTCGTGGTTCCCGATGGTGCACAGTATGATAGCCACGTTCCTCTTCCGCATCCCACTGTCATATATCTTCGGCCTGCTGCACCCCCACGACCTCGTGCTTATGGGCTATGCTCCGCCACTTTCGACGATGGTGTCGCTGCTGATTTGCTTCTGGTACCTGCGCGTAAACCGCCGCAAACTGGAACGGATGTACCCGATAAAAGGGTGAAAAAACAGGAAGGAGGGTAGGTGAAAAAAGTAAATAAGGTGAAAAATTTGGGTAATAAATAAAAAAGGAGTACCTTTGCACCGATTTTTACACGTCACCTGAACGCCATGGGAAAAAGAATGAGAAAACTTAAGAACGTAAGGCTTCACCGCGAAGGCACGGACACGCTGTTCTACGGACTGCTTGTGCTCGTGGCCGTGGCGATGGTGCTGTGGATATACGTTGACTGCAAGGCGTTCTTCTGGTCGTTCATCATTGTTTTCGGCACGGTGTACGGTGTCGTTGTCAACTTTTTCCGCTGCCCGAAGCGCTACTTCGACGGCGACACGGAAAAGACTGTGGTAGCCCCTGCCGACGGCAAGGTGGTGGTCATAGAGGAAGTTGACGAAGACGAATATTTCCATGACAGGCGGCTGATGGTGAGCATCTTCATGAGCCTTTTCAACGTACACGCCAACTGGTTTCCCGTTGACGGCAAGGTGAAATTCGTCAATCACTTCAACGGCAACTACCACAAGGCGTGGCTGCCGAAGGCGAGCGAGGAGAACGAACATGCCGACATCATGCTCGAAACACCCGAAGGCACGGAGATTTTGTGCCGTCAGATAGCAGGAGCGGTGGCACGCCGCATCGTGACTTACGCCAAGGCTGAGGAAGACTGCTACATTGACGAGCACCTGGGCTTCATCAAGTTCGGTTCGCGTGTTGACATATACCTGCCCATAGGCACTGAAATATGCGTGAAAATGGGGCAGGCCACAACGGGCGACAAGACGGTGATTGCGAAACTGAAGTAAGGTTTTGAGGTTTTACGGTTATGAGGTTATAAGGCCTTTACGATTGTAAAGTTTGTTTTCAAAATATAACCACAACCATGACAAGGCCAATAACAAATACAGAATATCCGACAAAAACCGAACAACCGTATAACCACACAACCGCATAACCCCATATATGATAAAAAAACACATCCCAAACACCCTTACTTGCTGCAACCTGATATCGGGTTGCGTGGCTACGGCTTTCGCCTTCGGAGGCCAGCTAAGCACGGCCATGCTGTTCGTTGTCATCGGCGCGGTGTTCGATTTCTTCGACGGCATGAGTGCACGCCTGCTGGGTGTGTCGTCGCCAATCGGCAAAGAGCTTGACTCGCTTGCCGACGACGTTACTTTCGGAGTGGCTCCAGCAACGATGGTGTTCTCCGTGCTGTCGGTACTCGACTATCCGCCGTTCCTCGAACCGCTGCGCCCCGTACTGCCGTTTGCGGCGTACATAATGGCGGCGTTCTCGGCGTTGAGACTTGCCAAGTTCAACCTTGACGAACGGCAGACAATGGGCTTCATCGGCCTGCCTACACCTGCCAACGCTCTGTTCTGGGGTTCGCTGCTGTTAGGAGCAGGCCCACTGCTGGAGTCGTCACCGTACATGGTCTTTGCCGTACTGGCGCTTGTGTTGCTGTCAAGCTACACCATGGTGGCCGAAATTCCCATGTTCGCACTCAAATTCAAGCACTGGGGATGGCGCGGCAACGAAGTGCGCTACACGTTCATAATCACCTGCATACCGCTGCTGCTGATATTCAGGACGTCGGCATTCGCCGTAATCATAGTGTGGTACGTGCTGCTGTCAGTATATTCCAACAAGAAAAAACGATAGACAAATGTTTGCCTTCCTGATAAATTTCATACTGCTGATTATCTTCGTAGCGTTCATCATAGTGTGCGTCACGGCGTTCCGTATATACCGTTCGCTGCACAACATAAAGCGCAAGTTCACCTCCGCTTCGGGCAGGGGAAATGCCGGCAGGCAACGAACCGGCGGCAGTACAAGCGACGACGAGGTGATAATAGACCGCCGCACACCCGACGAGGCGAACCGAAAAATCTTCTCGAAGAACGAAGGCGAATATGTAGACTTCGAGGAAGAGAAGTGAAAATCATAACAGCAAAATACTTAACCTAACCTTACAAGACAAATGAAAAAAATCCTGACGATTGCCTGCGCGGCACTGCTCGCCATCGGAGCAAACGCCGGTGGAGGCAAGACAAAGTATGCAAACCTGTACAAGAACCTGCCATTTGAGATGGAACAGGTTACTGCCCCGACTTTCCCCGACAACAAAGTGAACCTCAAGGAGTTCGGAGCGAAAGGCGACGGCTCGTCGCTTTGCACCGACGCTTTCGCCAAGGCGATAGACGCTTTGGACAAGATGGGCGGCGGACGGCTCATCGTTCCGCAGGGCGTTTGGTACACCGGGCCTATCGTTTTGAAAAGCAACATCAACCTTCACTTGCAGAAGGGCGCCATCATACTGTTTTCGCCCGACCCTGCCCTGTATTCAATCATTGACACATCGTTCGAGGGATTGAACACAAGACGCTGCCAGTCGCCCATCTCCGGAACAAATCTTGAGAACGTGGCGATAACCGGCCAAGGCGTTATCGACGGCAACGGAGAATACTGGAGGCCGGTAAAGCGCGACAAGGTGACGGCTAAGCAATGGAAAGAGTTTACCTCGCGTGGCGGCGTTGTGCAGGACGACAAAATATGGTATCCCTCCGAAGGCGCGCTGAAAGGTTCAACAATGGCCGACATGAACGTGCCCACCGGCGTAAGCAACGAGGCCGAGTGGAACGAAATCAAGCAATACCTGCGCCCCGTGATGGTTAGCCTCGTGGGCTGCAAAAACGTGTGGCTGAAGGGCGTCATCTTCCAGAACTCACCTGCATGGAACATCCATCCGCTGATGTGCGAGAACATATTGGTTGAAGATGTACAGGTAAGGAACCCGGCGTTCGCACAGAACGGCGACGGCATCGACCTCGAATCGTGCAGGAACGCGCTTATTGTCAATTCTTCATTCGACGTCGGCGATGACGGCATTTGCATAAAAAGCGGCAAGGACGAAGACGGCCGCAAGCGCGGCATTCCGTGTGAGAACGTAATCGTGAACGGGTGCACCGTGTTCAAGGGCCACGGCGGTTTCGTAGTGGGAAGCGAGATGAGCGGCGGCGTGAAGAACATATATGTAAGCGACTGCCAGTTCCTCGGTACTGACGTTGGCCTGCGTTTCAAGAGCACGAGGGGACGCGGCGGCGTGGTGGAAGGCATCCACATAAGCGACATCTCGATGTTCGACATACAGACTGACGCCATCACATTCGACCTGTATTACGGCGGAAAGTCGGCCGTTGAATCGCTCGAAGACGGCGACGAAAAGAAGGAAAGCGCACCCAAGTTCAAAGCTGACGAAACAACACCGTGCTTCCGCGACATATTCATCAACCACGTTATATGCCGCCGTGCACGCCGTGCGGCCTTCTTCAACGGACTGCCCGAAATGCCTGTAAAGAACGTCCAGATAACCGACCTTGAAGTAAACAACGCAAAGGAGGGCATCGTGGTGAACAACACTGACGGAGTGAAGCTCACCAACGTCAGCATAAGCGCCGAAGGACACACGTTCAACGCAACGAACTCTACTAACGCTACGGTGAACGGAAAGACATACAAGAAGATTGACTCGAGGGGCATCACCATCGACCTTTGACGCAGCACAAGACGCAAAAAAACATACTCCGCGCGCCGGCTCATGCACCATGCAGGGCCGGCGCGCAGACGTTTTACCGCCAACAAGCGGCCGCAAATATTCCGCCCGGCAGCCGCCTTCATAACGCATTGACAACCAACACGTTGCAAAAGACCGTCTTTTACAATGCAAAACGTGGCCTTTTGGCTTGCAAAAGACGGCCTTTTGCAAGCCAAAACATGGCCGTTTGAAATCTAAAAGGCTGCAAACGGGACAGCCGCCACATATTTCCCGGACGGCACCGGCCTGCCTGCCGCTCATTGAACGATTGCCTACCGGCAGCGTTTAGCCGATACACCGCATTGCTTCTTTACGCCATACAGACGCCCACAAATCAACATCCGAGAATAAAAACTGCATTTTTATTCTTTAGTCTCATTCTTTTTTCGTACCTTTGCAGCCGCAAAAAACAACCGAACCACAGAAATACATGACAACAGCTGCTGCATATAACACGAACATGACGCTGCGACGGACATCCTGCCGGACGCACGCCTGCCTTGTAGTGCATGTGCACTGGTTCAGCGGTTTCATCTAAGCAGCCAATCCACACCACATTTTTCCCGCACTGCCGGGTGCATTTCCGGCAGGCATTGTCACGCTCCGTAAACGGTGTGTGAGGGGCGTTTGCGCGCCTTCACCGCATCATCAACGGGGCATGAAGCATGATTTTGTATAACAAAAAACAAGAAACAGCCATGTTCAAAGTACTGATATTGCTGGCTGGCGGCATAGCCTTGGGCTACGTCTTGCGCCATGCCAGCCTCGTAAAGAAGACCGAAAAAAGTGTATCCGTCACCGTCTTGCTGATGCTTTTCGTGTTCGGCATAACCATAGGAGGCAACAGCGGACTTGTAAACAACCTCGGGAAATACGGCGCGCAGGCGGCCATCCTCGCCGTGGCAGGCGTTGCCGGAAGCATTGCCATGTCGTACATCGCCTACCGGATGATGTCAAAGAAAAAGAAAGGAGGTGGCGAATGAAAGACTGCCTCACCGTCCTTGTGGCGTTCAGCCTCGGCATAACACTCGGATTGAGCGGACTCCTGCCCGAAGGACTGCTGCCCCACGACGCTCCGATATACATCCTTTACGCCCTCGTGTTGCAGGTCGGCATAAGCATAGGGTCTAACGACCGGCTGAAGGAAATGCTGCGCAGCCTGTCGCCAAAGATGTTCGTCCTGCCGCTGTCTACCATCGCCGGAACGCTGCTTTTCTCGCTCGCGGCCAGCCTGCTCATCACCCGTTGGGGAGCGGCCGACTGTCTCGCGGTGGGCAGCGGCTTCGCCTACTACTCGCTGTCGTCAGTGCTCATAACCGAACTGAAAGGCGCGTCGGCAGGCGTACAGATTGCCACCGAGCTTGGCACACTGGCCCTGCTGGCCAACATTGTGCGCGAAATAATCTCGCTGCTTGGCGCTCCTGTATTCGCAAAAGTATTCGGAAAGTTCGCCCCCATATCGGCAGCCGGCATCAATTCTATGGACGTCATGCTGCCGTCAATCAGCCGTTATTCGGGCAAGGAGATGGTACCGGCGGCCATACTCCACGGCATAATACTCGAAATGTCTGTCCCGCTGCTCGTCAGCCTGTTCTGCGGAATGTAAGCTCTTTCATGCTTTTGCGTGGCAAAAGCATGAAAAATCAAGAACTAAGAGTTAAGAATTAAGAAAACTACCTGTGCCAATTGGCAAAGCATGTTTTCTTAATTCTTAACTCTTAATCCTTAATTTATTCAGTTGTGTACCAGCGTTCCTATGTCCTCACCGTCCATAACGCGCTTCAGGTTGCCCACAACGTCCATGTTGAACACATAAATCGGCAGGTTGTTTTCCTTGCACATGGTAGTCGCCGTGAGGTCCATCACCTTCAGTCCGCGCGTGTAAATCTCGTCGTAAGTTATGTCGCTGAACTTCGTTGCCTTAGGGTCTTTCTCCGGGTCGGCGGTATATATGCCGTCAACACGCGTGCCCTTAAGCATCACGTCAGCCTCAATCTCGATGCCGCGCAGCGAGCTTCCCGTGTCGGTTGTGAAGTAAGGCGAGCCTGTTCCGGCGCTGAATATGCACACATATCCGGCCTCCATCGCCTCGATGGCCTTCCACTTGCTGTAAAACTCGCCGATAGGCTCCATGCGTATTGCCGTGAGCACCTTGTTCTTAACGCCCTGTGCGTCGAGCGCGGAACTAAGGGCCAGCGAGTTGATTACCGTGGCGCACATGCCCATCTGGTCGCCTTTCACGCGATCGAAGCCTTTTCCTGCGCCGCTAAGGCCGCGGAATATGTTGCCGCCGCCGATTACAATACCAATCTGCACGCCCATTTCATGCACTTCTTTTATCTGGCGTGCATAGTCGTTAAGCCTCTCCGTGTCAATGCCGGAGTGCTGGTTGCCCATCAGGCTCTCGCCGCTGAGCTTCAATAAGATACGTTTGTACTTTGCCATAACAAGTGTATTTGACACCCACCCCAACCCTCCCGAAGGGGGGAGCTTAGATACTGCTGTTGGAATGGGATTAGGTTATTGCGTTTCGTGTTATTATTATATGTATTAATTGTGGCTAACCAAGCCCCCTCCCTTCGGGAGGGCTGGGGTGGGTAATACACATTCCACTTCCTTGAACAGATAACCGCTCTCGCTTCCATCCGCCCGACGCAGCACGAAACGGCCGTCAGGCTCCACTCGTTCGATAGCGGCCATGAACTCTCCTGCGGCATCGCGGTAGGCGTGGAAGCCCTCGCGGCGGTAAAGCGCGGCGGCGTAACCGGCGTGTATATCGTCGTAACGTCCTGCGTCAACCATGCCGAGATACGACTTGAAGGCGTCGATGAACAGACCGAGAAGCTCGTCGCGGCTAACCTCGCGCCCTAAAATGCTCGCCAGCGAGACAGGATTTGGCGCACTGCTTGTAAACTCCTGCTGGTTCACATTTATGCCTATGCCGAGTATGCAGCCGCTCACAAGCCCTTTGGCTACGGTGCATTCTGACAGCGTTCCGCTGATTTTCATGTCACGCCAATACACGTCGTTCGGCCATTTCACGGTAAAACCGTCGGCGTAATGCCTGAGAGCGTCGCGCACGGCCAGTGCTCCGGCCTCAAGCATGACGAACTGTCGGCGCGCTGCCAGCCCCTTCGGGCCAACCTTTACGCTGAAAAGCAGGTTTTGCCCCGGCGCGCTTTCCCACGTGTTACGTCCCTGCCCTCGCCCCGCCGTCTGATAATCGGCCACGGCAACAGTCATCAGCCGCCCCTCCTCTCCGCGGTATTCGCGCAGGAAACGGTTGGTGGAGTCGGTCTCGGCAAGCCTCAACGTGAAAATATCTTCCATAGTTTCAGTATTGCATCGGTGTAAAAGCGTCCTCTATATGGTTTATGGTGAAGTCGGCATCAGTCGTCCCCGTAACGGCCACAATGTCGAAACGCAGCGGAAACTCGATGCGGTACATGGCGGCAAACTTCGTCGCCGCTATGGCCAAGTTACGCATCTTGCGCGCGTCAACGGCCAGTTCGGGCGGCATGAAGCTGCCGCTGCGGCGCGTCTTCACCTCGACAACGACAAGCTGGTCGGCGTCAACGGCAACGATGTCTATGTCGCGGTGCCCGTCGCGCCAGTCCTTCCAAAGTATGCGGTAGCCCTTGCGCTCCAGGTATTCGGCGGCCTTCCGCTCGCCCCACCGCCCCGTGTCGTTGTGTTCGGCCATTGCTTTTTTATTTTAGAAGTTATAGAAGTAAAAGAAGTTATCGCACGCTTCGCGAGCTAAGAAGTTAAAGGCCGAATGCCTTGCAGGATGCCATACAATGTCAGCCACACATGGTAATGGCTTTAACTTCTGTAACTTCTCTTAATTCTCTAAATTCTTTTCAATGGCAAAAATACAATATTTCCGCAACATACGGCCACAGTTTGCGGCTAAAATGGTTACTTTTGCAGCAAAAACACATATATGGAAAACTTACAGGAAGACAACCAGCGGAAAACCGACGAGCAGATGATGCGCAAGGCTTTGGCCGAAGCCGAGGCGGCGCGCGAGGCCGGCGAAGTGCCAATCGGTGCGGTGATAACGTGCAACGGCAGGATTATAGCGCGCGCCCATAACCTTACCGAGACGCTTAACGACGTAACGGCGCACGCCGAGATGCAGGCCATCACGGCGGCGGCGAACGCCCTCGGCGGCAAATACCTTGCCGACTGCACGCTCTACGTGACAGTAGAGCCGTGCGTGATGTGCGCCGGAGCCATCGGCTGGGCGCAGCTGCGGCGCATTGTCTACGGTGCGCCGGACGAGAAACGGGGCTTCACACGCTTCGCACCCGACGCCCTCCACCCCAAGGCAACGGTAACGCCGGGCGTGCTCGAAGAGGACTGCCGCCGCCTGGTGCAGGATTTTTTCAAAGCAAAACGCTGACTTTTGCTTACAACATCCGCCAACATTCATGTCTCATATTTTACATTGTAAGCAAACAGACAGCGTCTGCTTACAATCCAAAACGCCACCTTTTGCATTGCAAAAGGTGGCGTTTTAGCGGCTAAAAGGCCGCCTTTCGCAAGGCGAAAGACAACCTTTTATTTTACTTTTAGCATAAAGCAGATAAAAAATCAACCATCAATGTTGCTGTCATAAAATATTTTGCGTATATTTGCTGACGGAAAGGGGCATCCCTATCCACTACATTTTTGAAAAAAGAAGAAGCGTTATGCTTATCTTGTGAGTCGAGAACCTAGGAAATTCAAGACATATACACGAAGACAGCATAGTGGTTTCTCACGCTTATGCGTGGGCTGCTATTATCTACATTCGTGTATATGGGTTTTCCTAGGACCTTCGACTTAGAACGTGGGCATTGCAGCCTCACGCTTCAAAACGAAAAACAATGTCCTTCATTGTGGCTGGGAACGGACACAAAAACACAAAACCATGAAATACAACCAGACAAGAGTGAACGGCCAGCCGATGCCGTTGCTGATGGGATGTACGCAGCCTACAACCATCAAAACAGTAGAAAACGAGCCAGCCATCATGTATGACGAAATTGGACAAACCGTCGTTTTAGACTTTAGATTATTAGGAACACGGTCACTTAAAGTCTCAACCACAAGAAAAAGGAACCCAAGTAATCCCAAAGGTATTATCGGAGTAAGGGATGAGAAAAACGAAATTGATGACAGAAAGAATGTATAAATGATTCTAATCTTCACCAACAAGGAAGATGCTCACCCTACTCCCGTCATCCAAATACTCAACGGAAGAAATGTGCCTGTATTCCGTCTGAATACGGAAGCACTGCTTACAGACTACGAGTTTTGCTGGGAAAACGATGCACACGGCTGCGACTTTGCCATCACCTGCATACGCAACGGCCTCACGTTGAGAGGGTCTGAAGTAACAGCCGTATGGGACAGGCGGCCTGAACCACCGGAAAAACTGCCTGTACACATCACTGCCAGCATAGACAAGCATAACCGTACAGAGGCTCTTGGCTTCTTGTATTTCCTGCGATACTACCTTAAAGACATACCGTCAATAGGCAGCATTGTGTATGACAGGGTGGCATCCTCAAAGATGTTGCAGGCAAAAATCGCCCAAGCCGTAGGGTTTACAGTGCCCGACACATGCTACTCCAACCGCAAGGCCGACATCGCAAGGTTAGCCGACAAGCACGAGGAACTGGTACTTAAGCCTGTAGAAAGCGACGGAATATGGAACGATGGAGACAATGAGGAATATGTTTTCTACACGCAGAAAATACATTCCGCAACACTTCGCGGCGCACCCGACGAAGCATTTACACAGACTGTAAGCTTTGTGCAGGAATATGTGCCGAAGGCATACGAGCTTCGTGTGACCGTGGTTGGCGACAAAGTGTTCACTTGCAAAATTGACTCACAGCGCCAAGACGACGATACAGGCAAAGTGGATTGGCGGCAAGGCTATGGGCACGGACTGAAATACGAGGCGTACAACTTGCCCGATGACATAGCAGGCAAGTGCATACGCTACCTTAAACTGATGCGCCTTAAATTCGGAGCGTTCGACTTCGTTGTTACACCCACAGGTGAATACGTGTTCCTTGAATGCAATCCTAACGGGCAGTGGCTTTGGATTGAGTTGGCAACAGAAATAAAAATATCTGAAGCCATAGCAGATTTCTTACAAGAACCTAAAACAAAAGACCAATATGAAAATATTGAATGAAAAACAGAAAAGCAATCTTCGCAACCTTATATCATACCAAGCAAGTGCGTGTTATGAGATAACCGGCTTTGTAGACAAAAACGAACAAAGCGAAGACTACTGGCTTGACGTACTGAAAAACGGTAAATGGAAAAGTTGGAACGGAGAAAAATTAGCGTCCGCTTCATCTGGGAACAAGCTTCATTTGAAGAACCTTGACCTATATGCCACATCAGTAAATATCAACCGTTCAGATGCATTGGTAGCGGTATACAATGTCATTTTTTGCGACAGAAGCAATGAAAATGAGCAAATAATCAACGAAAGCCAATACCCGGACGGAGTTAAAAGCAAAAAAGATATACCATTCAAAGTAACAGAAAAGGATTTGGCTTACTTATGGGGATGGAGTAATGGACAGACTATTGGAACAGATGTCTTTTCTGTATCTACACTTGGAGGCGATGACATACCAAAGTGCGACGAATGCAATGGACGCGGATATATTCCATGTGAAACGTGTAACGGACACGGCGAAGTTGTCTGTGAGTTTTGCAATGGAACAGGAGAAATGGAGTATAATGCCGGTAACTATTCAAATGGAGAGACAAAAATAAGATCTAAGACATGCCCTCACTGTGCAGGCAGAGGCCGCGTGACATGTCCCAACTGTCAAGGTGAAGTAAAACATGTATGCAACAAATGCAACGGAAGCGGTAAGATTGTGACTGGCTCTTGCGTACAAAAAGTCAAAACTTTTGATAATTCTTATCACGGCGAAACAAACTTAACGCTGTACATCAATACGGCCTATAATGATGAAGACGGCTCTATCGAGACTGAAAATAGCAAAGTAGACTGTATATGTTGGAACGATAGCTATTGCGATATGTCTGAAGGAAGATGGCTGTCACCAATGCGTATAAGCAGACAGTATGAAGCTCCGGGAAAGTTGATTAAGGACGACAGCAAAGCCATCAGAGCCGAGGCATTAGCCGCGGACGAACTGAAACCTTTAGCGGAAAAGGCCATAAAGTACATTGACGATGAAACAATACGCACTGATGCGGATTATTCCACTGTATGTGTCGTTGAGGATTATTATCAGGCTTCGCCTGTTACGGAAATCATTGTGGAAGAAGAAGATGGCAGCAATCTTGTCTTTTACATGTGGGAAGACATTATATGGTGCACAGGCATCAGCGAAGTAAGCCTGTGGAACGTACTGTTACGACGGATTAAAAACAAACTTTTATGAAAACACTTATAGCATGGCTCATAGCCAACATCGAGGTTATTTTAACCGTAATCATTGCGGTGTGGCTGCTTATAGAATGGATTAGCGGTAACATATCAAACAATACGGCATTCGGCATAGCCGCTGTTGCGACCTTTATAATAGTCGCGCTATTCACTCGTGGTGTAAGGTGGCTGATGGTTATCGTATGTTTCACATTTTACATTTACCTCTATTTGAAAGAGCCTGACATATTTTGGATGCTGATTATACCATCCGCCATAGTCTCGGCCGTAGCTGCCGTGTTTACGGCAATATTCATGGAAGAGGTTGTATCACGCAGGATGCTTTATGTGAACAGCAGTGTAAGCATGCTTGAAACAACCGCATTGTATGTGCTCAACCGACTAACGGTGACGTTCCTCTATACTTCAACCGCGCTGTTCCTGATAAAATTCGGCGACAAAATAGTGGTATAAAAAGACAATGTAATTGACAAGTACATCGTCTTATTAAACAACAAGACAAGTTGAATGTATGGAAAACGACAATAAAATGCAAGAAGCCGTAAAACGGCTGAAAGCTGCACAAGATGAAATATGCCGTGAAATGTACGCGCTTGCAAAGTCCGCCGGACTTTCAAACGACAATGTCAAGCCAATTACCGACGGAGTTTATGACATTGCGGCATATTTAAGCTCCATAAAGGTAATGTGGGTTCTGAAAGAACCTTATGACGACTTCAAGGACGGCAAGCCATACGGCGGTGGATGGGAAGTGTACGAAGCGTTTGACTACAACGGTGCTTGGGCAAACAGAACGTGGCAACCTATAATCTATTCAATGTACGGTTTGTTCTACAACCTGCACTGGCAGGACATGGACTATATACGTGACAAGCCTGAAATGGTAAACATCTTGAAACGGCTTGCATACATAAACATCAGCAAGATGCCTGCCCATAAACAAACCAACGACGCCATGCTGTGGGAATATTACGAAATATGGCGGCCTATTTTGCTAAAACAGATTGAAATATACGCCCCCGACGTGATTGTATTCGGCAACACTTTCAGGTATTTCAAGCGCGATTTGGTAGGCGAAGAAACGCAGCCTGACAAGATATTTGACGGCTACTCTTTCTGCACTTACCACAAAAACGACACTCTTCTGATTGACGCTTATCACCCCAATCAAAAGAGAATAACGCGCGAAACTTACGTCAACACGATCATAGATTTGGTAAGAGAGTCGGATGGCGGAAAGAAATTGTAAGCAAATAAGCGAGCTACACTTGAACAACGATTGACAAAAAAGCCATACGAAGAACAAATTGCAAGCAAACACATTGTCTTGTCCTGGCAAAAGTTGACACATTTATGAACAATAAAAAATGTGTAAAACAATGCGAAAGAGTCCAACAAAGTACAGCGATGAGTTCAAATTGAGCGTCCTTCGTGAGTATTACTCGTCAGGCATGAGCAAGCGCAAGTGTGCAAAGAAGTATGGCCTGTGTAATCCGACGTTATTGTCGTCATGGCTGTCAAAGTATGGGGATAAAACCTTATCTTTGCCGTCGGAAGAAGAATACGACGGCATGGCAAGACGCAGCAATGAGGAATACAGGGATGAGAACGCGGCCCTGCGCAAGCGCGTGCGCGAGTTGGAGAAAGCGCTTGCGTACTCACGTTTGGAGACGGAGGCGCGCGACGTGATGATAGACATCGCCGAGCGTGAGTATGAAATATCCATAAGAAAAAAACATGGGGCCAAGCAGTGACGGAACTGGTCAGCGGACGCGGCGTGGAAGTCTCGTCCGCGTGCCGTCTGTTTGGCCGCAGCCGCCAGGCCTACTACCGGTTGCGGGCCTGCGGCGTGAAGCCCCCTTTGAGCGAGCGCAGCATATTGGAGAAGGTGGACGCCATACGCTCGGAGGCCCCGGGCATAGGCTGCCGCAAGCTGTGGCTGATGCTCTGCTCTGTCTTCGGCCGCGAACTGATGCCCGGCCGCGACCGCTTCTTCCGCCTGCTCCGCCGGCGTGGCCTCGTGCTGGCGCGTCCGAAGCCCCGCCGCACGACCGACTCGAACCACCGCTACCACAAGTGGAAAAACCTGGTTCGCGGCTTCACGCC
>ERZ780117.5-NODE-5-length-122725-cov-20.024122_pt1 | contig 122725 bp, 112 predicted proteins | sample MGYA00510985_ERZ780117 | MGnify/ENA primary metagenome ERZ780117 (study PRJEB29588, sample SAMEA2159553) | human gut metagenome | biome: human gut; feature: human-associated habitat; material: faeces | place: Denmark | collected 2008/2010 ...
ATCCCTTCATCGTCCTGTGGCTGTGCGCACGCTTTATATTGCATGACTTCAACGGGGTGGAGTCGATAATGGATATTCCCGTACATTTACCCAACGCACATGTCTGCAGGAACAGCAAAAGATGGAGTCCTACCTTGGCCTGACGTTCTACGAAGCGGTTGTACGACAGGCGGTGTGGAAACTCCTTGCGCATGTGGTTGCACACGTAACCGAGGTAGAACGACTTGAGGTCGCGCTGGCGCATGGTATGGAAGAGTACGAGAATGGTCATCACCTCGCTGTCTGACATGAGGCACGGGCGGTTGCGGCGGCGTTTGCCGCAGGTGTCAAGCGTGTGTTTTTTCAGTTCAGGAGTAAAATATTTGCAGAACTCATCGAGAATACAGAAAATTTCTATTAAATTTGCATCAGCCATGGGAATGGATGTTTTTATGTAACTTATTGATTGTCAACTATAAAGGTACTAAAAATATCTCATTCCCACAACTTTTTCAATAGTTTTCTTATACCGAATTCACGTTATTTTAGTCTATTAGAAATCTGCCGAATATGGCATACCATAAGTTGTTGATTTTTTTACGCTCGTTTACGAGAACACCTTTCGATATTTCCAAGAAAAGCTCTTTTGCATATCGTGACTCGTACCCTAAATGTATGTATTCTATTAACTTGCCGTATGGGACACGAAGTACGCCGGTAAACCAGTCGGCAAATACTTTTTCTTGATTTGGAAACAGGTATTCCAATCCAACTTTCTTTCCGTTGTCGTCTGTCTCTATGTCGGTAAGGTACAGCCTGCCGTCTTCAATGCTCCATGTTCCGATGTAACCGCGCCAACATGCAGAACATATACTCTCAGGGTTAAACTGTATGTTGTTAGTTTCTATGTATGGTTCTAATGGCTCTGTAGCCATACCGTATCTCTTACCTTTATAGATAAGTATTTCCCTTGCTTGTGCCGTCATAGTTTCATTCCTCCCATTTTATTAAGTCTTTTGATAGTTTTATCATTTTGGGTTCGCCCCGTTTGCCGGTAACAAAATAGTTTTCGGCAAGTCCTTCATGGAATTTAAGCAAGAATGCCTCCCTTATTCTTGCACATTTCTCGTTGATTGAGTTGTTAAGAGGGTCTGTGGCGTTTACAATACTCTTGTCGTATTTCCTTATGCCAAACAGGTTTCTTGAAACCCGTGCGCCTTTTATTTTTCCGTAAATCTCAGCCAATTCAAGTCTGTAATCCGGAAGCTCTTTGAATAATATACCCTCAGGATGTTTAAGGAAAAGCAGGAATACGGCTCTGACTAATGGTGTCATTTCTATTTCCATATTGCCGTAATCGGGCAGGATAATCCTGAAGTCTTTAGTCACCACAAGCCGGCTTAACTTCTGCTCCGGCTTCACTAATTTGTCAAGGACAACTTGGCTTATACCTTTTCGCCGCAAAAGGTCGATTTTATATTCAACTTCTTTCAGCAGATATTTCGTTTCCTCGTCAAAGGCTTCGTCGGCATCTTGAGGTTCTTTATGGCATTCATAGACACATATAAAAGGTATTCCAAAATCATCTTCGTTCCAACATTTAAGTTGTTTTGTTTGTTTACATAGAAAATCAAAATATTTTTTAATGTCATCAGCTTCATTAATGTTGAAACTGTAAATATCAAATATTGAATGGTTGTGTTTGTCTTCAATGTTTCTATCCCATGTAGTGTTATACCTTATCAAACTGGTTTTTCCTATTTGGTAATTATTATCCGTTTCAGCTAAGAATTGAAAAATATAGTCATTGCTTAATGATGGTAGTTCAGCTCTTATATCTTTTGAAGAAGGGGATATATATTTCCAATATTGTTTATCTTCCGCTATTTCTTTGCCTATAAGTGGAAGGTATATAAATCTTAGATTTGCTTTTGCAAAACAGTCCCTAATAAAGTCAATGTTTTCACGGATTATTCTGTTTGTAGCTTCATCATATTCTATTTCAAAATAAATTACTTCGTTTAGTGAACATTCAAACGGTAGATTAACCAAGTCCATTCCGTGGTGTTCCACGGAAAAGTTAAGGTCTTGAATTTTATTTTTTATTCCAGCGTTTGATACATGTTTTTCTTTTGGAGATATAAAGTATTTCTTCCTGAAATTAAAGATATTCATGTAATTAAATAATCTTTGTTATAACTTTCTTTATTGTTTTTTTATAAATATGATAATTAGAAGAGCTGCTGTTGATATGTCAATAATATTCCACATTGTTCTTTCAAGCGTAATCTTAATGAACGGTTGGAATAGCAATGCTAATGCGCCGAAAGTTATCGCTAAGCCTTCTTTCTGAACTTGATAATATTTATATGCCATCACGCCAAACACAATCGTTGACACAGAACGCACAAGTGTGTAATAGCCATAAGGCATTGGAGCGAGGCATGAAAGTAAAAGTCCTATTAATATAATTATTAGATATTTAATCATTTTATTTTATATTGTATTTAATTGTTCGTTAATTTGCTCAATTTCATATGTTTTTATTCTGTTTTTATGACTTGTGTTTTGTTTTTTAGGTATAAAAAGTAATAGAAGTATAAATATAAAAATAATTAAAGAAATAAACACTTTATTGGTTGATTTTGTATAGTTGTTTTTTCTCATTAAAGAGTCTGATAGCCCTTTTCTTATGGTTTTAATATGATATTGTAACAATTTATTCTTAAATACATAGTTCTCATATGTTTCTGATTTTGTGTAATGTTCAAGCTCAATATCGTAAATTGGACGTAAGTAGTTAGATGTTAACACTTTGTATGCTTCATTGATTTGTGTACAATCATTATTGTTGACGTTTCCTTTATTTTCAATATACCAGTTTAGGAACTTTTTTTCAATATCATTTTTTTTTGCTGTTGTCGGTAAGTCGAGTATCAAATAGTAATTAAGAAACGTGATATCGGTTATTGGTTTATTTTCTTGGTGGGTTATCCATGTGATTAGTGTCTTGATTTCTGTTATAACAATGAAAATTATACTTATAGGTAAAACATAAAGAAGGAAAATTATAATGCCAAAAGGTAAAACGCCAATAATGAAAAGCGGATAACATACAATGGCTGTATATAATTTCCGTTCTGGTTCGGGAGTTTTTCTTTTGTTGAAGTACCAAATAATAAATTTAGGTAATAAGAAATCATATGTATAATTGTTTTTGTTTTTTTGACGTAAATAGACTAAGAGTGTAAAGTTAAATAATAGTAAGTTTGCTGTTAATGTGAATATAATAAGTTTAAAATAATTATCAAATACAAGATAGTTTGTGTAAACCAAATACCATTCGTAAGCAATGACACAAGATGTTATAAAAGTCATTATTAACGTATGGTAGAATAATCGGAATGCAACTTTGTTTTTAATGTTGTTTTTTCTCAAAAGTATAACGTAGATATAGATTAAAGTAAAAATAATAAGAAGATAAATTCTTTGATTAAAGTTGTTTTGGACGGAAGTTCTTGTTTTTTTAGGATTGCTTGTTGTTATATTACTTAGTATAAAATTTGCTCGTTTTGTTAAGTCGTGGTTGGCACAGACTTCTAAAAGATAGGCTTTTGAATTTGCGAAGAATATTGATTGAAGTAATCTTGTTCCGTTTTTATCTGTGGTAATATGCGATATTGCTTTTGTTGTGTCGTTTTTACTTCTCCAATAAAAGTTTGGAGAGAATTTCCATTTTGGCTCTGTTATTTGTTGGTAAAAATCATTAAACAGATGTGATGTAGTTTTTTCCTTGGTTTTAAAAATACTATAAATATCAGAGATGTCATAAACTGATAGTGAATAATAATAATCGTATTTTATCTGTTTAATTTTTGTTCTGTGTGAAAACCATGTTTCTGTATGGTATTTCTTTTTATATGTGTACCATACATCGCCCCAATAATTTTCATGTCTTACAGGAATTATGTCGTCTACTAATTTAACATTATATGGAATTTTATAATGGATTATGGAATCATAAGTGTCAGTGCCATAGTTAAAGTATGATGATATAAGTTTACCTCTAAGTAAGGAACTTAATATATTATTTGCTTTTGTAAAATGTTCTATATTGTTTTTTCTTAATCCAAAATTTTCATTATCTTTTTTCTCTGCAAATATTTTAATATTGTTTTTTTTCACCCAAAGCGCTTCATCTTTAAAATGTATCAATGAATCTTCAATGTCATTTTTTAGATGCTGTGCGTATAGTTTACGTATTTGGGGATCTTTTAACATATTAAGGGTGTCAAATGTAAGGATTATAATTCCGATACAAGAAATTATTGCTAATACTATTTTGATTTTTTTATCCATCTGTTAAATGTTTGTTTACAGAAAAGTTTTGTTTTTTTAATAGCAGGTTTTGTAATTGCACCAAATAATTTATTCTTGATTTTATCAAAATTGGCTCATATAAGCGTTTGTTATCTTGCCGTTTTCTTCTTTTATCGTGATAACCCCACGATGAAAATCGTCTTCGATATGAGGAAGGTCTTGTCGTAAAACGACAGCTAATTCCCCTATTTCGTTATGGCCTACTACCGCTGTTATTCTACTATTGGACTTTTTTATGATGTTGAATTTTCCCCTTAGGTAGTCTATGTATTTGTCGCGATTGATTGTACCTAATATCTATATGGATGAATAAGTGAATTTATCATCCAAGAATGGCACTAATAAGTCAACGTTAAGCGTTTTCCATGCGTTTGCATAGACTTCAATTAAAGTTTTCTTTGAATTTTGGTTCATAGCTGTTTGTTTTTGATTATAAGTTTAGTTTATATACACAAATAAGGCGTGGAAGTTCTTACTTTTGCCCGTCCACGCTTCGAGGCCTTCGCATTGCCCGGTATAGTTGAACGAGCAACGCAGAAACCCCCACGCCGGATATGTTTATGCCACAAATGCCGAATGCCGATGAGGCATACGGACGTAATGATGGCATTGATAAAACATACCATGCAGGGCATCTACTGTTGCCTTGTTCTTGACTATACCTGAAAGTTGCGAATTTGTGCAAAAGGACACAAAAGACATTCATTATCAAGGATTTACAAACGTGTTTCAGTTTGGTACACGAGAAAAAAGAACGAGAAAAAAGAACGGTTTAAGTGTGAAATCTTTTAGCTTTTAGTCAAATGAAAAAGTTAAATAATGTTAGTCTTAACTTTAATCTGCGTGAGCCAAAAGGCAAGAAACAGACACAGCTATATGCAGTTGTAAGAGCTGACGGGAAGCAATACAAGATACCACTACAATGCAAGATAGAGCCGTGGCTGTGGGATGAACGGAAACAACAACCTGTGCTAACAAGTGGAAATGAAAATATATTACGTATAATTAACATCGTTTCACGCCTAAAAGTTGGATTTTTGGAGAAAGTTTGCTACGGTTGCAGCAAGAATATAATTTTAGAACTTAAACAAGAAATAAACGAGATGGCAAACCCACAGAACTTAAGGTCAAGTGTAACGCGAACACCCAAGGCAACAACCTTGCTAAAACGTGCATTTGACCTCTATTATGCAGAGAAGCCAGCCAAGGAGAGCACTATTATCGAAACACGCAAGTTGCTAACGAGCTATGCCGAGTATTGCAAAGCAATAGGCAAAGACAAGATGAGTATGCTATCACAACGAGGCTTGAACGAGTACCGTGACTACCTAGTGAAGCAACGGAATGAGCGAGAAAAACAAGGCTGCAAAGTCCGTTCATCGAATTTAAGGATAAATGCAAAATGCGAGCTGATTGCCCGTTTGATTAACTTCATGGGGACGCACACGACCTTTGACCGTTACAGCCTGCAATTCGTCAAATACAAGCAACTCCACGAGTTTAAGGCCAAGGGAGAACAAAAGATGCGCAGACCGCTTACGCATGACGAGATGCAAGCCATTAAGGGGTGTACGGGACTTACGGCTCGTGAAGCCGAATATAGAGACCTGTTTGTAATGCAGTGCTCTTGCGGTTGCCGTACAAGTGACTTATGGAGATTATTTGACAAAACACAGCAAGAGTATTACACAAAAGACGGGCAAGAGGCTTTTGTTATAAACACAAAAAAAGAGAGCATAAAGGCAGTGATAATGCTAACACCCGTAATTAAGAGGATGCAGGAAAAATACAAGCATGGCTGGCGTGTATGTATTTCGAGCTACAATCAAGCTCTCAAGCGTATATTTTGCAAGGCAGGTCTTAATAAAATAGAACATTTCACTGATGCACACGGAGTGGCGCAAAACAAGCCATTACATGTGGTTATCAATTCCCACTTTGGCCGCTACACATTCATCAAGGACTGTTTTCAAAAAGGGCTTACGGCAAGCGAAATAAAGGACTTGACGGGGCATGCCAGCGAAGCCATGATTAATGAGGTTTACTTAATAATAACAGGTAAAGACAAGGCGAAGTATGTGTTTAAGGCACTGGAACGAGTGAACGACAAGCCCCAAAACAATGATGCAGCAAATGAGCAACAGCAACCGCAGCAAAGTACCGCATTAACGGATTATGTGCTGCATTGTCGCGACATATTGTCGTGGCTTGGTGAGCCGCGCGAGAACTACGCCGACATCCGCGACCCACGGGGGCTTGCACGCTTAATTGCGACCCGTTACGAAGTCCCATTGGCAAATATGGGATGGGATGTTGAGGCTATAGAACGACTATATAAGGACGATGATACAGAGGGTTACAAACGTTTGAAAGCAGATATTAAGCGGTTGAGGCTAAATTTATAGCCTCAACCCACAAACTCTTTCTTAACGCGTTTAATTGTCGATATGCTGCATTTAGTGCCTTTTTGGCTACAAATGGCAAACGTTTCGGAAACGGAAAGCCCTTTGCGCAAACACTTGATAACGTCTTTGTACTGTTCTTCCTTTTGTTGCCGTGTCTTTACGCTGCCGACCTTGCGGCCCATGCGAACACCGCGAGCAATGGCAAGGCGGCGACCGCTATTAAGACGGTACGCGATATTCTCTCTTTCCTTTTCGGCGCAAAACGAGAGGCAAGACACGTATATGGCCATAATGCCGTCTACCTTGCCGTCAACGTCAAGAACGTGTAAATTTTCTTTTTGAAAGAATACGTCAATTTTTTTATCAATACAAAACTTTATGCCCGATAAAACCTCCCATATTGCCCTACCAAAACGGCTTAACTCGCTGCAAAGTATGGTGTCAATGCGGTTGACCTCCGCATACTCCAAGCAAGCCATGAGCACGGCACGTTCCTCGTTCTTACGCGCGCCGCTGATTTTCTCGTTAAAGACCTTGGCAACCTCTATGCCGTTGGCCTCCGCATACGTTGTGAGGTCTGCAACTTGTCTATCATTTGTTTGGCGGTCAGTCAAAGATGATGTACGGGTGTAAATAACAGCTTTCATATTGCATTGATTTTATTTCAATGCAAAGATACGAATTATCTTTCTATCAGCCAAATAATATATAGATTTATTTGAGCCTTAGTAAAAGAATTAACATTCACTAGCACTAAAAAAGTCAAAGTATTAAATGACACAAAAAATGATGCGGTTCAACATGATATATAAGATTTATTTGAACCAAAAGTATTTTTGGCCTCAACAGTCAAAAATTGACACCAGAGAAGTATCAATTTTTGACACGTATAGTATGAATGAAATATACGGAAAACCGCTAAATATGGGCGATTACCGTCCCTCTCGCCATGGGGTAGGGTTTATGTCCCCTGCGTTACTATTTTATAATAATAAGGGGTAGTAAGTGGAAAACAGTTTGCAAAATATTTCGGCAACAAAAATTACCAATAAAAAACAACTAACTATTGACACTTTCCCTATTTTACGTACTATTTATATATAAAAGCAAAAGAGTATGAAAGATTACACGGAATACAAGCGGCAAAGTAGACAAATGCCGCAATACGTGAAAGACAAGATTAGCGCATCACTCACGGGGCGCAAGCTATCACCCGAAACAAAGAAGCGCATCAGTGACGGGCAGCGCAAGGCGTGGGCACAGATACCACACCAAAAGGATGTTACCGACCTTTGGCTGACACAACAAAATAAAGACCAAAAGACAAATGACAATGGCGCTGAAACGACGAATAAACTATAACATCGACAAACTGCGGCTTTGTTACTGTCAACCCGAGGAGCTTTTTCCCGAACTTACGCGGCTTGACAATGGCGAATACATAGACTTTGGTTACTTTCGACTTTACGTAATCGACAATGGACGCAAGGAGGGCAGCTCAAAACCTGCCGTGAAAGCAAAAGCCGACATAGTTGTGAACGTGGAGCAGTCATGGGAAGCCGTTGGCACACTTACGGCACACAATTCTGCCAAGTATGACGGCTTGTGTTTCCTCGAGTTTACGAACAAAACACTGTACAGCCGCCTTGGCGAAGCAGACGAAAGGGTTAACGGACTAAATTGTCTACCGTACATTGTTACTCCAATGGGGCTACGATTGCACAACCTAACCGAAATTGAGATTGCGGCCGATTGCAACTATAACCCTGTTCCAATAATACGTCGGATGATTAAAGATTATGAACATTATGACATGATAATGAACGGTAGAAGAATAGATGATGAGAAGCGCAATATAAGCGGTTACTGCGAGATACACGGTCGTTCAAGAACAAAAGTAGACCGCATACCTACTTTATGCTTCGGCCAAAGAAAAGACGAGGGGCTAAAGATGAAAGTCTATAACAAAACAAAAGAAATAGAGCAGGCAAGCGGCAAAGACTATGTAGAAGAATGGAACGACTATGGCAAGCATTCAATTTACCGTGTCGAGGTGACCGTCAAAAACGAAGATTACCGCCAATGGCTTGAATATGCACGGCAATTAAATCCCGAGTGGGGCGATTTGGACGCGTCTGTCGGGCTTTTATGCGATGAGGCTTACAGGGCAAGCCTATGGCATTATTGTACCCACAGGCAGCTTTATTTTCGGTCTAAAGGCAAACGGGATGAGGTGATAGACCTTATAGACATTATCAGTAGTGGGGAGGCTTAACACGCCTCCCTGTTTTTGTGCCTCATGGGGGTATAACCAATACCCCTGCCAGCGCAGCGAAACAGCCCTCAAACCCTTATGTATAAAGGATTTTACAGGTTCATTTTAGCGCACATTAAAAACTTAATAAAAGTTAAGGCAGTAGGACATGAGAGCACTTATTTGTAATTTAGTTTTAGCAAAAAAAGAACCACAAAAAAGAACAAATTTTAGAGGCTATCCTAAATTACTGAAAATCAAAGAGTTATGAACAGTGATGGAAATTTGCGAAGTTTCGAAGCGTCAAGACAAAGCGTTTAGTAAACGCCTTTTTCATATACAGCCGCCGTCCGTGTATAGTTTTTGGTAAACTGATATTTGGATAGCAACACGGCAAATATACAGACTTTTAGCAACATTTGCAAGGTTTTGCTTGAAAAGTTGCAGGGAGTCCAGACTTTTGCCGGATATGAACAGGCAACAGTAGATTATTGTTCTGTATTCTTGTGTATTGTGATTGTTTCCTTCATTTTTTATCTCTATTTTGTTGACTTTGCAAAGTTATATCTTTTGTTTTAAGCTGTAAAGAAAAAATATTCTGCAAGCCTTGTAAAATGCAATATTTTGCCAAACGGCTGATTTTCATTAATTTTGCACGTGCAATTTGATTTTTCATTTTTACCTTTTAGTTCAGATTATGTCAAGCGGTTTTACGTTCAAGCGTTTTACAGTGAGCCATGCCAAGTGTGCCATGAAGGTTGGTACTGACGGAGTGCTGTTAGGGGCGTGGGCGTGCGGCGGACGGCGCATATTGGATGTCGGTACGGGATCGGGGCTTGTTGCGCTGATGATGGCGCAGCGGTTTGTTGATGCACAAGTGACGGCTATTGACATTGAGCCGGGGGCGTGCTTGCAGGCTCGCGAGAATGTGGCGGCGTCGCCGTTTGCCGATAGGGTGAGTGTTGTCGAAGCATCGTTGCAGATGTTCCGTGGCAGAGAATATGACGCCATAGTGTGCAATCCGCCGTTTTACGCCGGTACTTTGGACAGTAAGACGGCGGCAAGGACGATGGCGCGCAGCGCGGCCACTCTGCCTTTTGCCGACCTGTTCAGCCATGCGGCGCGGCTGTTGGCCTGTGATGGCGAGTTGTCGGTAGTCATTCCGTCGAACTTACGCCGCGAGTTCGATATCGAGGCGGCTCTTTCCGGGGTGTATCCCCGGCGCGCGTGCAGCATACGCACTGTGCCGCACAAGCCTGTCAGCCGCTGCCTGTTGGCATACGGCACAAGTCCTGCCATGGAGGTTGAGGAGAGCGAAGAATGCCTGAACAATGCCGACATGACACGCTCGCCGTGGTATTCGTGCCTTACCGAAGAATTTTACCTGTAACTAAAAGGTAAAAAAGTAGAAAAGTAAAAAGGTAAAAAGGTAAAAAAGTAGAAAGATATACACATAGCTCCCTTTGTCTTTTTACCTTTTTACTTTTTTTCGAGTTTCTTCAGCCGCCTTTTTGCTTCGGGAATGTCGGGGCACAGTTCAAGTGCCTTGCGGTAGTTGGCGGCTGCGGCTTCTGGCATGTGCTCACGCTCACATTCCTTGCCCAGCATGACGTATTCAACGGCGAGCTTTTTCAGGAAAGCGCGTTGGCGGTCAAGTTCGTCGCGCAGGCGTTTGTTTTCGCGGTTAAGGGTATTGATGATGCCGAGCTTGCGGCGGATTAGCCGCTTGGCGGCAGGTTTTTCTATATCGTAGCGGTGGTGGATGGCGCGGAAGAAGGCGGAGAGGAAGGTGTCGAAGTCGCCACGGTCGAAGGCTTGGGCAGCGTCGTGGTATTCCTTGTCGGCAGCAGACTCTTTCAGTGCACCGCCTATCAGCGCCGCATTGTTGTAGGTTCGGGCGAACTGCTTGATTTCCGGGCGCACGAATACGTCGTCACGGCGCAGGGGCGTGGCGAGGCTAATGCCTCCGAGCGAGGTGCAGCGCGACAGGGCTACGTATGCCTGGCCTGCGGCGAATACTCCGCCGGTGAAGTCGATGTTGACGCGGTTGAATGTAAGTCCTTGGCTTTTGTGTACGGTAATGGCCCATGCCAACCGTATGGGAAACTGCACGTAGCTGCCAATCTCTTCCTCCTCTATTTTCTTCTCCGTTTCGTTGAAGCGGTAACGCATGTTGCTCCACCGTTCGCGGCGCACGTCATACTCGTTGCCGTCTTCTGTAACTATGTACAGCACGCCCTCAGACTCGTCAATTCCTTCGATTACACCAAGCGTGCCGTTTACCCAGCGTCGGTCGATGTCGTTCTTGATGAAGATTATCTGCGCGCCGGCCTTCACTTCAAGTTCTACAGGTGTTGGCAGACTGCTGTCTGGAAATTCGCCTGTTACTTCGCCGGTGAATGTCACGGACTTGCCGGGCAACTTGTCGAGCTGCTGCTCGTTGATGTAGTCAACAGTGTCACGGCGTGTAGATAGTGTGATTGCAAGGCCGCCGGTGGAGGTGTCTAATTTGCCGCCCACACGTGTGTTGAGCGTGCGCAAGTCGTTGTCGGTGGTGTCGCTCGTGCGGATATGGTCGAGGATGGAGATGAAGGCCGGGTCAGTCTGGCGGTAAACCTTGTTCAACTCTATGCTGACAAGGCGCATCTCGCGCCACACCCGTGCTCCGAAGAAGAACGTGGTGGGGTAGTAGGGATGCAGCATACGCCGCTCGTCTTCCTTTAGCACCGGTTCAAGCTGATACATGTCGCCGACGAGCAAAAGCTGTTTGCCACCGAACGGTTGGCGCATGTTGCGTGAATATACGCGAAGCACCTTATCGATGAAGTCGATGACGTCGGCGCGCACCATGCTGATTTCGTCGATGACAATCAGCTCCACTTCGCGCAGCAGCTTGCGCTTCTCGGAGGTGTATTTCATCGTTGAGCGCAGGTTGCGCACGGAGTAGCGTGTGTCATCTGGCAAAAGGGGATGAAATGGCAGTTTGAAGAAACTATGCAGGGTTGAGCCTCCGGCGTTGATTGCGGCAATGCCGGTAGGGGCCAGTATTACGTGTTTCTTCTTTGTGGTGGCGCAGATATGCCGCAGGAAGGTGGATTTGCCGGTGCCGGCCCTTCCTGTGAGGAACAGCGAACGGTGTGTGTATTGTATTATTTGCAGAGCCTGTTGCAGCTCCGGGTTGTCGAGGTCGGGCATCTTTTTGAAAGGTAAAAAAGTAAAAAGGTGAAAAATGTGAGGAGGTGAAAAAGTAGAAAGGTAAAAATCAGGAAGGCTATGAGTAGAGTTTTACTTCTTTACATTTTTGCTCTTTTACCTTTTTACTTTTTCACATCCTCATCTTTTCACCCTTTACATGTCTTCAAGCCTTATTTCTTCTTCGTGCGGCTTGGTAGCATTTTGTGAGCTGCCTTTGTTTTCTTCCTGTTTCTTCGGCTGGTTGCTTTCAAGATTAATGGCGTTTCCGATTACCATCTTCTCGAGAGCGTTCATGGGATGCCCGGCTTTCTCCGCAGCAATGGAGTCGGCGATGGCGGCACTGTCAACTGCGGCAGTGTCTTTCCTTGTGGGATAGTAGCTGTCGCACATGTACATCGAGCGCGTAATGTCGTCGTCAATCGGCTTGTGGAAACGGCCGTGGTATTTTCTGAAGTCAGGGTCGCTCATGAGAGACTTGAGGAAATAACCACAAATGGGCAGGGCGGTGCGGCTGCCTTGGCCTAACGCACCGGTGCGGAAGTGTATGCTGCGGTATTCGCCGCCAACCCATGCTCCGACTACGATGTTGGGGCTTACGCCCATGAACCATGCGTCGGAGTGGTTGTTGGATGTGCCTGTCTTGCCGCCGAAGTCAGTGTCTGGTGCGGCGTTGACGTAGCCCCACAGGCTTTGAGATGTGCCGCCCGGTTCGCGCATTCCGCCCATGAGCAACTGCTGCATGAAGAAAGCGCTTTTATATGGGATAACTTGTTTTGCTTCGGTTTCTGCAGTGTACACCTCGTTTCCTTCCTTATCGACAATCCTTGTTACAAGTACTGGGCCGATGTGCTTGCCGTCGTTGGCTACGGTGCAGTATGCGTTGACCATTTCAAGCAGGTTGACGTCTGACGAACCGAGGGCGAGCGACGGTTGTTCGTCAAGCGGACTGGTAATGCCCATGTCATGTGCCGTCTTGGCAATGTTCTTGATGCCCATCTCCTGTCCAAGCCTCACGGCAACAGAGTTGATGCTTCGTGCGAAAGCTCCTTTTAATGGAATAGAGTCGCCGCTGAAATGTCCGTCGGCGTTGGTAGGCGTCCATGTTGTCATCTCATGCTTTTTAGCGTCGTACACATCTATGCGGATGTATTCGTCGCGGCGCTTGTCACATGGCGTAAGACCTTGGTTCATGGCTTCTGTGTAAACGAAGAGCTTGAACGTTGAGCCGGGCTGGCGCATGGCTGTTACCTTGTCGTATTTCCATGAGTTGAAGTCAATGTCGCCGACCCACGCCTTGACGTGCCCGGTCTGCGGCTCCATAGCCACGAACGAGCAGTGCATGAACTTCACCATGTAGCGTATGGAGTCGAGGGTGCTCATTTCCTTTTCTATCGTTCCCTTTTCATAGTCGAACAGTTTTACCTTGTGTGGCTTGTTTAGGTAGTAGGTCACAGAGTCGGGCTGGTCGGGGAAACGTTGTACAAGCATCTTGTATGCCGGTTGCCTTTTGGCAATGTCTTCGATGAAGTTTGGTATAACCTGATGGTTCTCGTCACGCCACGGGTCTTGCCCTGCCCAGTGGCGGTCAAAGTTGCGCTGCACCTGGCGCATTTGCTTGCGTGCCGCTTCTTCAGCGTACTTCTGCATGCGCGTGTCAATGGTGGTGTATATCTTCAGTCCGCTGCTGTACAGGTCGTAGCCATTTTCCTTGCACCAGTCCTTGAGATAGTCGGCTACGGCTTCGCGGAAGTATTTTGCCTGACCGTCATAATTGCTTTCCACGCTGTAGTCGAGCTTTATGGGTATGGCGCTTATTGAGTCGTACTCTGTGCGGCTGATATCCCCGTGTGTCATCATGTTGTGCAGCACGGTGTTGCGGCGAACAAGACTGTTGTCGGGATGGCTGATAGGGTTGTAGTATGTTGTTGCTTTCAGCATGCCTACAAGTACGGCGGCTTGTTCGGCGGTAATGTCGGTCGGCGTGGTGTTGAAATAAGTCTTGCAAGCCGTCTTTATACCGAATGCGTTTGAGCCGAAGTCTACGGTATTTGCATACATCGTCAGGATTTCACGCTTGTCGTAAAGCATCTCAAGTTTGGTGGCGATAATCCATTCCTTGCTCTTCATGATGAGCATCCGCACACCCGGAATATGACCGAGCAGTCCGGTAGAGTACTGTGTCCTGACACGGAACATGTTTTTTGCCAACTGTTGTGTTATGGTTGACGCTCCGCGTGCATCACGGCCTGCGATGACATCTTTCAGTACGGCGAACATTCCGATAGGGTCAACTCCCCGATGCTTGTAGAAGCGTTCGTCTTCGGTGTCAATCAGTGCTTTCCAAAACACGGGATTGACTTCTTCATATTTTACAGGGGTGCGGTTTTCGCTGAAGTATTTTCCAATGAGGACACCGTCGGCACTGTAAATTTCAGAAGCTTCGCTCGTTGTAGGCTTTTTGATTTGTGCAAATCCTGGAGACTTGCCGAAAAGCCATAGGAAATTAATGTCCACCATGCCTAAATATATAATGAAAAGGACTATGAGGGACACTATTGCTGCAATGGTTTTCTTATACCATCTGCTGCCTTTGTAGAGGCTCTTGTACCAATGCCAAAAAGCTTTTGTCTTGCGGTAGCATAGGTTTGCAATGCGACCTATGTACGAATCGTGCAGTTTTTGGAGCATAATATGTAGAGGTTCTATGTTTTGCGATGCAAAAATAATGAAAAAGCTACATTCTAACGGAAAGTAGTTACATAATTTATGATTTCTTCAACATTGTCGGGCGAGAACCATTTTATGTTATTGTCGCGCTTGAACCATGTTAGTTGTTTGCGGCAATATTTATGCGTGTCGCATTTTATCCTGAAAATAGCTTCGCTTAGCGAGCACTTTCCGTCAAAGTGGCTGAAAAGTTCCTTGTAGCCGACTGTATTGAGCGCGTTGAGTTCTTTATGTGGGTACATCCGGGTGGCTTCGTCAACCAACCCGGCTTCGACCATGTTGTCAACGCGCATATCTATGCGTCTGTAAAGTTCGTCACGCTCTCTTATAAGACCAATTTTTATAATGTTGAATGGGCGTTTCTTCTTGGTGTTTGTCCTGAATGACGTATAAGTTTTTCCTGTAGATATGCATATTTCGACAGCATGTATTACCCGTTTGGGGTTGTTTTTGTCTACAATGGCATAATATTCAGGGTCAAGTCTTTCCAGCAGGCGGCACATGGCAGCCAATCCGTATTTTTCGTAGTCGGCTTTTACATGTTTCCTTACGTCGTCATTGACATTGGGTATGTTGTCGATGCCATTGCACACGGCATCGACATACATCATGCTGCCTCCTGACATGACAACAAAATCCCTTTCAATAAATAATTTGTCGAGAAGTTTCAGCACGTCGTTCTCGAACATGGCGGCATTGTAATAATCGCCGATATGAAGATTGCCAACGAAAAAATGCTTTACTCTGTCCTGCTCTTCTTTTGTCGGTGCGGCTGTGCCTATCGGTATCTCATTGTATATCTGCCGCGAGTCGGCATTGATTATCACCGTGTCAAGCCGTTGTGCCAAATCAAGGCACAAAGCAGTCTTGCCGACTCCCGTCGGCCCCACGATGACAATCAGTGTCTTCATGAGTTTATCTTATGATACCCCTCTTTGAGTTCTCGACAAACTCTATTATGTAATTGATTTCTTTGCTTTCGGGCAGGCATTTACGTATTTCTTCGATACCCTCCTTCAACACGCCTTTTGAATAAAGCAGTCGATAGGCTTCATGTATGTTGTCGATAAGCTCATTATTGAAGCCACGGCGGCGCAGTCCTACAAGATTGATACCGCAATATCTTGTAGGCTCTTTTCCGGCAATGATGAACGGAGGTATGTCTTGGCTGAAACGGCATCCGCCTTGTATCATAACATATCCGCCTATGTGGCAGAACTGATGGCAAAGAACTTCCGAGCTTATTATTGCGTTATCGTCAACGGTTACCTCACCACCGAATTTAGTGGAGTTTGCTATGATGCAACCGTTACCAACAACACAATCATGTGCAATGTGTACATTCTCCATGAACAGGTTATTGGAACCTACTTTGGTAGTACCCTTTGAGGCCGTGCCTCTTGATATGGTTACAAATTCCCGTATGCTGTTGTTGTCACCTATCTCACATGTGGTGTCTTCACCCTTGAACTTGAGGTCTTGTGGTTTGGTGCTGATGCTTGCCCCGGGGAAAATCTCGTTGCCATTGCCTAATCGTGCACCGTAGTTTATTGTTACACTATTTTGTAATACGTTATTGTCGCCAATGACAGTGTTTTTATCTATATAACAGAACGGGCCGATAATGTTGTTATCGCCCAGTTTCGCTTCTGGATGTATATATGCAAGCGGACTTATTTGGTTCATATTTGCAGTATTAGTATTTAAGGGGCAGACAAAGTCTGACCCCTTTATTAATTAAGGTGTTATCGTTATTTGTTCTTTACAATTTGGGCGGTGAATGTTGCCTCAGACACAACTTTGTCGCCAACGAACACATATCCCTTCATTGATGACACCCCGTGGCGTACTGGTGCGAGAAGGTCAACCTTGAACAGGAGAGTGTCGCCTGGAACGACTTTCTGGCGGAACTTTACTTCGTCAATCCTCATGAAATATGTCGACCAGCGTTCAGGCTCTTCAACGGTGTTAAGCACCAACAGACCGCCGCACTGTGCCATGGCTTCAACTTGAAGTACGCCTGGCATTACCGGCTCTTGAGGGAAGTGTCCCATGAAGAAAGGTTCGTTGCTTGTTACATTCTTTACACCTACAATGCTGCTTGGCCCTAATGCAATAACTTTGTCAACCAACTGCATGGGGTAGCGGTGTGGCAACAACTCGCGTATGCGGTTGACATCCATTATGGGCGGTTCGTTGCAGTTGTATATAGGTGCCTGTATTTCGTGTTTGCGTATTTCACGGCGCATCAGCCTTGCGAACTTATTGTTTATCGTATGTCCGGGCTTTGTGGCTATGATACGTCCTTTTATCGGTTTACCAATGAGAGCCATGTCGCCGATGATGTCCAACAGCTTGTGACGTGTGCACTCGTTTTCCCATACCAACGGCTTGTGTTGGATGTATCCTAGTTTCGTAGCATCAAGATGCGGCACATGAAGGAAGTCTGCAAGGGTGTCGAGCCTTTCTTGGGTTGTCTGCTTCTCATATATAACAATGGCGTTGTCCATGTCGCCGCCCTTTATCAAATTGGCACGGAGCAACGGCTCGATGTCCCTTACGAACACAAATGTACGCGCCGGGGCAATCTCTTTTGCAAAGTCCTCCATGTGGTCGAGCGTGGCAAACTGGCTGTTTATGAACTTTGAGTCAAACGAGCACATTGCGGTCAGACTGAATTCATCGTCTGGCAAAATAGTTATGCACGACCCTGTGTCTTGGTCTTTAACTTCGATTTTGTGGCGTATTATATAATAGTCTTTCGGGGCGTTCTGCTCCTCTATGCCTATTTCGTTAATCTTGCTGATATATTGTGCAGCCGAGCCGTCGAGTATAGGGAATTCGGGGCCGTTTACCTGAATCAGGCAGTTGTCAATGCCGAGCGCATAGAGTGCGGCGAGAGCATGTTCGACAGTTGAAACTTTGACTTCCCCTTTGCCAAGCACCGTGCCGCGCTGGGTGTCCACCACGTTTTCTGCGATAGCGTCGATTGTCGGTTGTCCGTCAAGGTCTATACGCTGTATCTTGTATCCAGTGTTGACCGCAGCCGGATTGAATGTGATTGTAAGGTTCAGTCCCGTGTGCAGTCCTTTGCCACATAAGGCAAAGCTGCCTTTTAGTGTGCTCTGTTTAGACATTTCCATTATTTTAGGTCTTTTTTTAATTCTTCCACTTGTTTTTGTAGTTCGCCTAATTGCTTGTATATTTCAGGCAGTTTACGTGTCAAGGCTATTGATTTGAAATATGCCTTCGGCTCCATAGGCGGTGTCCCGATAAGCGTAGTGTTGCCTTTGATATTGCCGGGTACACCGGATTGTGCCCCGAGGAACGTCTTGTCGCCTATGCTGATATGTCCGGAAATTCCCACTTGACCTCCGAACATGCACCATTTGCCTATTTTCGTGCTGCCAGCTACACCTACCTGTGCGGACATGACAGTGTTTTCACCTACTTCAACGTTGTGTGCAATCTGTACAAGGTTGTCGAGTTTCACACCTTTTCGTATGATGGTTGTACCCATTGTCGAGCGGTCGACACATGTATTGGCTCCTATTTCAACATTGTCTTCGATGGTAACGATGCCTATTTGTGGAATCTTGTCGTATCCGTCGGTATTTGGTGCAAAGCCGAATCCGTCGGCGCCGACGACCGAACCTGCGTGTATTGTGACATTGTTGCCGAGCCTGCATTCCTTGTATATTGTAACGTTGGGATATATCAGGCATCCGTCGCCGATTTTAACATTGTCTTCTATTACGGCATGTGGGTGTATTTGCGTGTTGTCGCCTATTTCAACATTGTCTCCTATATAGGCAAAAGCTCCGATATAACAGTCTTTGCCGATTTTCGCGCTTTCCGATACGAAAGCCATTGGGCTTACGCCAGTTTTCTTGGGCAAGTATGACTGGTATAGTTGTAAAAGCTTGGCTACGCAATCGTAAGCGTTTTTCACCCTTATGATTGTGGCGCTGACAGGTTGCGTCAGTTCAACGTCTTCGTTTACGAGGACTACGCTCGATTGTGTATTATAAATATAATGTGTGTATTTGGGGTTTGAGAGGAATGATATGGCTCCCGGCTTCCCCTCTTCTATTTTTGCGAAGGTGTTGATTTTTGCGTTCTCATCGCCTTCAATCTTCCCTTCTATGAAACTTGCTATCTGTTTTGCCGTAAATTCCATCACAATGTAAATTACATTAATATTTGTGCAATTTTTGCAAAGGTAAATATTTTTATTCAAAAACGTTGATAACACAAGTAATATTTGCGAATTTTTTTGGAAAGCAATGCTATGTTCATTACTTCCGAAGCTTCCGAAATGTCTTTAAGTGTATTGTCTTTGAACAATATTGTTATGTGGTCGTCATGTACATCGTACATGTCTTTTTGTATCGTGTCCACGCTTATCAGGAACTTAGTGTCCTCCATGCTTATATTGAATTTCTTTGCGAGCGCATCCTTTATGTTTTCTATTCTTTCTTCGTTTATCGGTGTTCCTGATATTTCAACTTTGAAGAGATTGCGGTTGAGCAGGTCGGTTGACAGGAGTGACAATACCTTGTCGTCGTTGTTTATCCATACTTTTATTGCGCTCCAGATGTCGTTGTCGTCAAGCAGGGCATAATTGCGCTGAGCTTCTTCGTCTGTTTTGAATGTTTCAGCGTCAATGTCATTGTACAGAAAGTATTTCAGGCACGGTGTCGCGAATATTTCCTTGCCTTCACGAGCCAGCTTTTTTGCGCGCAATAGAGCGTTTACAAGCACTTTTTCGCTTGAAACGGTTGTCTTGTGCAGATACACCTGCCAGTACATCAGCCGCCGCGCCATCAGGTAGTTTTCTATAGAATACAGTCCTTTTGAGTTTACCACAAGGCTGTCGTTCGCAACGTCGAGCATTTTTATTATGCGTGCACTGCCAATGTTGCCTTCTGTAACTCCTGTGAAGAAACTGTCGCGCCGCAGGTAGTCGAGCCTGTCCATGTCAAGCTGGCTGCTTATAAGCTGGTGAAGGAACTTTTTGGGGTATTCGTTCTTGAATATTTTTAGGGCGAGGTTCAGGCTTCCCTTCATCTCGTGGTTGATTTGCTCCATCATCAGCAGTGATATTTCCTCATGGCTTACGCCGTCAATCAGCGTGTGTTCAAGCACGTGCGAGAAAGGCCCGTGCCCTATGTCGTGCATCAGTATGGCTGCTTCTACGGCTTCGGCTTCGCTGTCGAAGATGAATATTCCTTTTTGTGTGAGCGAGGTTATCGCCTCGCTCATCAGGTGAAACGCGCCGATGGAATGCTGGAATCGTGTATGCTGGGCCGACGGATACACCATGGATGTCAGTCCGAGCTGTTTTATTCTTGTTAGCCTTTGCATCAGCGGATGTTCTACGATGTCGAGAAGAAGTCCGTGTGGTATTTTGATGAAACCGAAAATCGGGTCGTTTATTATTTTGCTGTCGTTCATTGTTTTGCAGGGTCTGTAGTCATGCAAAGGTAATGAATTTGACTTTAATTGCCAATAAAACCGAGGGTTAAGTTTGTTCCATTCCTGCTTGTTCTAAGTCTAAAAGGAATTTTTTTGCGTCCAGTCCCCCTCCGTAGCCCGTTAGCGAGCGGTTGCTGCCTATAATTCTGTGACACGGAATGAATATTGATATGGCGTTAGCGCCGTTGGCGTTTGCTACGGCACGCACGGCGTGAGCCTTGCCTATGCGTACCGACAAATCCCCGTATGAAACCGTCTCTCCATACGGTATTGCCAAGAGTTGCTGCCATACTTCTTTTTGGAAAGATGTGCCGACGGTCAGCAATGGTATGTCAAATGTCCTGCGTCCGTTGTTGAAATACTCGTCAAGTTGCCTGGCTGCTTCAATCGTGATATCAGTCGGAGCTTCTTCATATTCGGCGTGCAGCGTTGTCTTCAGCCGTTTGCCAATTCTGCCCGGATGCTTTTCGGTTGTCCAGTTGCACAGGCAGAGTTTATCTGCAAACGAGCCGAGCAGCAGTTCTCCGCATGGCGAAGAATAGCGCATTGTAAATATCTTTTCTTCCATTTACGGCAAGTGCTTTTTTATCCGTTTGTTTTGCCCGGCCTTACGTCAGGCAGCCACACTGCTATTATGCCTAACAGTGGCAGCCATGTGCTTACCTTGAAGATGAAGTCGATGCTTGTCAAGTCGGCAAGCCAGCCGAAGAAGGCCGAGCCGATGCCTCCAAGTCCGAACATCAGCCCGAAGAACACTCCGGCTATCATGCCGACCTTGTCTGGCTTCAGGTCGGTGGCGTACACTACTATTGCCGAGAATGCCGAAGCTATGATAAGTCCTGTGAATACGGACATTATGATTGTTCCTGCCAGGTTGAGATAGGGCAGGGCAAGGGTGAACGGGGCGGCTCCGAGGATAGAGAACAGTATGACGTATTTGCGCCCGTAGCGGTCGCCGAGGAAGCCTCCTGCCAGCGTGCCTATGGCGAATGCTGCGAGGTATGCGAACAGGCAGAACTGCGACGTCTGCACGGACACACCGAACTTGTCGATGAGGAAGAATGTGAAATAGCTCGTCATGCAGGCGTTGAAGAAGTATTTTGAGAATATCATCAGCACGAGTATGCCCAATGCCATGTGTACTGTCTTGTTCGGTAATGTGCATGTTGCAGCCTTGTGTTTGCTCTGTGTGGCCTTGATTTGTTTCAATACAAGGCTGTACCAATAGCCGACGCGCGTCAGCAGGCATACGGCAAGCAATGCGGCCAACGCAAACCAGCCAACTGCGTGCTGGCCGTAGGGCATCACTATGAGCGCGGCCAGCAGTGGCCCTATGGCGCTGCCGCCGTTGCCTCCTACCTGGAATATCGACTGCGCAAGGCTTTTCCTCCCACCAGAAGCGAGTTGTGCCACGCGCGACGATTCGGGATGGAATACCGACGAGCCGCAGCCGATGAGTGCAACGGACAGCAGGATTGTCAGAAAGCCGGGTGCAAAGGCCAACGCGAGCAGACCTAAAAGTGTGAAACACATTCCCAAGGCCAGCGAATAAGGCTGTGGGTGGCGGTCGGCGTAGTTGCCGATGAACGGCTGGAACACTGACGATGTTATCTGGAACACAAACGTAATGATGCCAATCTGCGCGAATGTAAATCCGAATTTGTCTTTAAGCAAAGGGTACAAAGCGGGTATGACCGACTGTATCATGTCGTTCAGCAGGTGGCAAGTGCCGATGGTGAAAAGTATTGTATAGACCGTTCCTTCAGTCAGATGCGGATGTCCTTTCAGCTTGTCAAATACCTTGTTTGTCATTATCCTTATACGGTTTTCACATTATGTGGCTATGTTCAATAATGCAAAATTAAGATTTTTTCTACAAACTGCAAATCTTTTGTGTGGACATAATAAATTATTTAGGAACTCCATTAGGAACTTTGTCAGTCTTTTCGTTTGCAGTCGCTGGGGTAATACGACAAAGTGGGCTGTACCAAAATAGGCACAGCCCAATATTGGAAAAGTTGCGGTTATGATTAAATAATCTGTTTATCAATGAATAAGGTATATGAAACAGTTTTGCCGTCTTTTTTCTTAACGGTATATACGGTTTCGCCTTTAAGCCCCAAGCCCTTTCGTTGTTCTTCCCACGTTATTTCCTTGACAGGGCGGTTGTTTATGGCTATGATTATATCGCCTATTTCGATGCCGGCCTGTTCTGCTATGCCGCCTTTGTATAAGCCATTGACAATCCAGCCGTCGCAAATGTCTGTGCGGTCGATGTGTGCCATGTGCGTTACTGACGATTGTGTATAAGTGCCCTTGTCATTATTACGTTTTACCCATACGGAAGAGTTTTTCGGGTCTATCACAATGTCGTAGAGCGACCATATTTCGTTACCTATTATGCCTATATAGGGCCTGTCAAATGACAATGCGCCTTTCTCATTGAGAGAATAATCTATCACAAGGTTTTCAAGCGTGTCGGTCATGCAGAATTTTGCTGCTCTTATTGTAACATCGTCAGAACCTCCGCCATAACCTCCGGATTGTGTGTAGAAATGCGCTTTTGGAGCATCAGCCAAATGTAGAGAAGATGCGGTCTCATTAGTCAGGGTAATACTGGAGCCTGACCCCAAATCCATTCTGAACCAACCTTCCAATATGTTTTTGTCGTCAATCTGTAGTTTTGCCTTTACGTCAATGCGGTTGTCTTTAAGCCGGGCTTCAAGCTTTGTATAATTATCAAGTAGGTCAGCTGGTAATGGCTCTTTCAACTGCTGTAAGTAGCTCTCGCTGAAATTGATTTCCAAAGGAGTTTTTAATAAGTGGGTATTGCCTAATATGCCGTCGGTGTATCTTCCGAGAATGTCGCGCAGATTGATTATTGGCGTAATCTTGTTTTGATACTCCAACTCGTCACAATGGATTTTAACCGGGTCAATGAATATTTCTGTTGGTACATCTCCTTTGTTTCCTACACCTCCCATCATTGACTTGCCTTTTCTCCCGAATGTGTTTTGCAGATTGTTGAGCCTTAGATAATCTTCGTCAAGATAAAGAAAGTCGGCTCCTGTATCGTAGATGACTGTAACAGGAATGGTGTCATTCAATGTTGCTTTAAGGTTCAGATGTCCGTCAAAGATAAACGGAATAACCCTGTCAGGAACCACTGCAAGGCTTTTCAGTGAGAATAAGGCTGCGAGCAAACAGATAAGGCAAAGTTTTTTCATGTCAAAAGAATTTGGTTTGTTAATCGGCCGTGATGCCATTGCAAAGATAATGATAATTCTGTCTAATTGCAAATTATAACCAAACTTTTTAGTTGAAGGGCGTTTTTACGGTTTTATGGGATGCAATGTGCCGGACGGAACAGCTGGGACTGAGACTCTTGCTTTGTTGATTTTCACGGCAAAGCATTGCCGCCGTTATGTCAGATTGTAAGCGCAAACGGCTGTTTGCGCGTCATTTGTCCATTTCGGTTTTGCCGGGTAAAAGTGATGAAATAAGTTGCCTGTGGTGGCGTCGGCCATGTTTATGTCGTGTTTTGCTACATATTGATGGACAAAAGGCCGTGTTTTGAAGTGTGATATGCCGTGTTTTACAGTGTCAAAGACCGTCATCTTGGTGTTTGAATGCCGTTATCTTGATGCGAAAAGGCGGTATTCTCGGGACATAATGGCGGCTTTTGGGACTTTTCCGCGTCGTATTTGTTGCACACTTTTGGGGCTGGAACTGTAACGCATTGCTGTATAGAAAGTTGCGTTTGCACATCGTAGAATGGCGTATTTGCGACCAAATCTCTGCTTGTCTGTAAATATCTCTGCTGTGGTGCGCCAGCGAAAAACAGTTTGTAAGCGAAGTCGCCGCTTGCCTGACATAATGAAAAACCGCGCGTAAGGCTATGTCCATCCTTACGCGCGGTTAGCTTCTATGCGAGCCGTTTATGTTATTTGCTTTTCAGTTTGTCAAGTTCTGCTGCCATTTCAGTTTGCAGTTCCTTGGCCTTTGCTGCCGCAACTTCGGCAAAGTCTTCGCCGCTTGATGCGTATATTATGCCGCGGCTGCTGTTAACTATTAGTCCGCAGTCTTCGGTCATGCCGTATTTGCACACTTCCTGAAGGCTGCCGCCCTGTGCACCAACGCCGGGTACGAGGAGGAAGTGGGTAGGTGCTGCCATGCGAATGTCTTTGAACATTTCGCCCTGCGTTGCCCCGACGACGTACATCATGTTCTCGTCGTTGCCCCAAGCCTGCGACTTACGGATGACTTTCTCAAACAGCCGCTCACCGTCCTGGTCGGTGGTAAGCTGGAAGTCGTGCGAGCCTTTGTTGCTTGTCAGCGCAAGCAGTATGACCCATTTCCCGTCATATTGCAGGAACGGGGTAACGCTGTCTTCGCCCATATACGGGGCTACGGTCAGCGAGTCGACGTCGTACTCTTCGAAGAATGTGCGCGCATACATGGCCGATGTGTTGCCGATGTCGCCGCGTTTTGCGTCGGCAATGATGAAATGGTCTGGATAATTTTCCTTCAGGTACTTTACGGTACGCTCGAAAGAGGCCAGCCCTTTTGTGCCCATACACTCGTAGAAGGCGAGGTTGGGCTTGTAAGCCACGCAGTAATCGGCGGTAGCGTCGATTATGGCTTTGTTGAAATCGAAAATCGGGTCGTCGTTTCCAAGCAGGTGCTGGGGGATTTTCTTGATGTCGGTGTCAAGTCCTACACAAAGAAAAGTCTTCTTTGTGAAAATCTGTTCGATGAGTTGTTGTCGGGTCATTGTTATTGCTTTTTATAGTGACAAGTTGACAAGCAGACAAGTAAACAAGGAGATTTCCTTTGAGAGTGGATGCACAACTGTCGCAATGTCCTTGTCTGCTTGTATCTTGTTTGCTTGTCAACTTGGTTTACAGTTCCGCTTCTTTCATTCTTTCTGCGTTCTCGGCAACGGTCAATGCGTCAATCATGTCCTTGATGTTGCCGCCGAGAAAGCCTTGCAGGTCGTGTGTGGTGTAGCCGATGCGGTGGTCGGTCACGCGGCCTTGCTGGAAGTTGTACGTGCGTATTTTCGCGCTGCGGTCGCCTGTTGAGACGAGTGTCTTGCGGCGGCTCGCTATGTCGTCGATGTATTTCTGGTGCTCGCGGTCGTATATGAACGTGCGAAGGCGCGACAGTGCGCGCTCCTTGTTCTTCGGCTGGTCGCGCGTTTCGGTACATTCAATGAGTATTTCCTCCACTTCGCCGGTGTTCGGGTTCTTCCAAGGATAGCGCAGGCGCACGCCTGACTCCACCTTGTTGACGTTCTGTCCGCCGGCGCCCGAGCTTCTGAACGTGTCCCACTTGATGTCGCCCTCATTGATGTTCACTTCAAACTTGTCAGCCTCGGGCAGTACGGCCACAGTCGCCGCGCTGGTGTGCATACGTCCTTGTGTCTCGGTGGCAGGTACGCGCTGTACGCGGTGTACGCCTGACTCGTATTTCAATGTGCCGTAAACGTTGTCGCCGCTGACGGCAAAATCAATCTCCTTGTAACCGCCTACCGCACCCTCGCTTACGCTCGTAACGGAGAGCGTCCAGCCCATACTGTCGCAGAACTTCTTGTACATCTGGAACAAGTCTCCGGCGAACAAGGCGGCCTCGTCGCCTCCGGTGCCTGCCCGTATTTCCATTTGTACGTTCTTTGCGTCCTCCGGGTCTTTCGGTACAAGCGCCATTTTTATTTCCTCTTCAATCTTGGGCTGCAGTTCCTCGTTGACCTGCAGCTCTTCGCGCGCCATTTCCTTAAGGTCGGGGTCGCTCTCGTTTGCAAGTATGTCTTTCGCTTCTTTGATGGAGTTGAGGCACGCAATGTATTTTTTGCGTGCCTTCATTATGTCGTCAAGGTCTTTGTATTCGCGCGTAAGCCGCACATACCTCTCCTGGTCTGCAATTACAGACGGGTCGGTGATTAGCGTCGATATTTCTTCGTAACGGCTTTCAAGACCTTCAAGTTTTTCCAATATGCTGTTGTTGTCGGGCATGGCTTATGGACTTGTAAATTTTGTTATTACAATATATTTTTTAATTCACAATATTTCATTGCTTCAGTTTCGGTTTCGAATACTTTGTCGCAAATATCAGACAAACCTTTCTTTACGTCTAATACGTATTTGTCGCTGGCGGTGACAACTTTTTCTATTTGTCTTATGAAAGTCTTGAATTCAGGGTTTATTTCGCATAGCCTTTCAATTGTTCTGAATTCGAGTTGTTTGTCTTTTGATTGAAATAATACTTTGCTATTTAGGGGATTTGTGTTTAGCTGAATGAAACCTATTCCAAAAGAATTGTTCAAACGTTCAAGCTCGTCTATGAGGTTCTCGTTTATTTTGAACGCCACCAAATAGCTGTAATTTGCCCAGCTTGAGTTTGAAACAGCTTGAAAAAAGCACTTTTTTAATTCATAATCAGTTGTTATTTCTTTTTTTAGTTCGTAAGAATGTATCTTGAAAGTGTCATTTCTGTTGGTGGCCTTAAAAAAAGATTGGCACACATTGTCTTTATATTCAATAAACTCCACTCCTACGATATCGGGGTGAATCCATTTTTGGTGTTCTTCATTCTTATTTGAATGTTCATGGAATATGGTCTTTGACATAATCCCCTTACGCAATTTAAGATACGTGGAGAGTAAAGGATGCAAATCTCTTTCATTATAAGCTGTCTTTGCTGATTTTTTCTGAGTGGCTTTATCATTGGCAGCCTTGCAGTATTCTGAGAGGCTATATATATAGACCTTTTTTTCGTTGAGGGTACGGCAGACTCTCGGATCGTTATCTCTTATGAAATCACCTAATAAGGCCTGTACCGTCATATCTGGGGTCTTTGCATTTTGGTTGAACTCAAAGATTTTCTTATCAACGATGTTTTGATAAATGTCTCTCGATTTTGCTCCGTCAGGAAAATCTTTTAGGCTTATTAAAATTGCATCCTTTATCGTCATATTTACTTGCCTTAGTAGTTAAATTCTCCGTATTCCGATTTTATGGTAAGGCTCTTTTGGCCTTCCTCGATGTGGCCTATCACCTGTGCGTCAATGTTGAAACTCTTGCTAATGGCAATCACTTGCTCCGCTATTTCCGGCCTAACGTAGATTTCCATACGGTGTCCCATGTTGAACACTTTATACATTTCTTGCCAGTCGGTGCAGCTTTGCTCCTTTATTATTCTGAACAATGGAGGTACGGGGAACATGTTGTCTTTTACTACGCGGCAATTGTCGCCGACGAAGTGGAGAACCTTTGTCTGCGCTCCGCCGGTGCAATGCACCATTCCGTGTATTTCGGGGCGCAACTCGTCAAGCACCTTCTTTATGACGGGAGCGTATGTACGGGTGGGAGAGAGGACTAATTGGCCTGCGTTTACGGGTGTGTCAGGAACAGCGTCTGTCAGTTTGTAACTGCCGCTATATACCAGTTCCTCGGGTACGGCGTGGTCGTAAGTCTCAGGATATTTATCTGCGATGTATTTTGCAAATACGTCATGGCGTGCGCTTGTCAGTCCGTTGCTTCCCATGCCTCCGTTGTAACGGTCTTCGTATGTTGCCTGACCGAACGATGCAAGGCCTACGATTACGTCGCCCGGACGGATGTTGGCATTGTTGATTACGTCGCTCCTCTTCATCCTGCACGTAACGGTAGAGTCAACGATAATTGTCCTTACGAGGTCGCCTACATCAGCTGTCTCACCGCCTGTTGCGTAGATGCCGATGCCCATGTCGCGCATGCTTGCCAGCAGTTCGTCTGTACCGTTGATTATGGCGGATATGACTTCGCCCGGCACGAGCATCTTGTTGCGCCCTATGGTGCTTGAAACGAGGATATTGTCAACAGCTCCTACGCACAGCAAGTCGTCGGTGTTCATTATAAGAGCGTCTTGCGCTATGCCTTTCCACACGCTAAGGTCTCCGGTTTCTTTCCAATATGCGTATGCCAGTGACGATTTTGTTCCGGCTCCGTCGGCGTGCATTATGTTGCAATATTCAGGGTCGCCGCCGAGAATGTCAGGTATTATCTTGCAGAAAGCTTGTGGATATATACCTTTGTCGATGTTCTTTATTGCGTTGTGAACATCCTCTTTTGCAGCGGAAACGCCGCGCATCATGTATCTGTTGCTTGTATCCATCATCTGTGTTTGTTATGGGGTTGGGGTGGTTTTTTGCATGTTGATGTTTCAAGGCATTGTCATATTGTCTTGAAACACAAGGATGCGGAATGCCGCATGGGTATGGTTCTATTTCCCGTTCCAGAATTCCCAGCTTGCAAAGGCTTGCAGGAGCAGCATTTCAAGACCGTTTTTGACGGTGGCTCCGTGTTCGGCACCTTTCTTCATAAAGAGAGTTTGGTCGGGATTATAAAGCAGGTCGTATAACAGGTTTCTGCTGTCCATGGCTTCGTATGGCAGCAACGGACATTCATCAATATGAGGGTACATTCCGCATGGAGTGCAGTTTACAATGACATTGTATTCGCGTATTATGTCAGGGGTTATCTTGTTATATTGTATTGTGCCGGGACGTTCGTACCTGCTGACAAATACAGTTTCAAGCCCGAGCGATTTCAAACCATAGTTTATAGCTTTTGATGCTCCGCCTGTTCCGAGTATAAGGGCTTTCTTGTGGAAACGCTCAAGCAAGGGTTCAATGCTTCTTGTAAAGCCTATCACGTCGCTGTTGTACCCTTTTAATTTCGTCTCATTGCCTTTGTGCTCTACACGTATTACATTGACTGCACCTATGGTACGGGCCTCTGGACTTACAGAGTCAAGAAAGCTTATCACTTTTTCCTTGTAAGGAATGGTGACATTCAATCCCCTTAGTTCCGGATTTGAAGCCAGAATTTCCGGAAGGGCGTCGATGGATGGAATTTCAAAATTGATGTATTCGGCGTCAATGTTCTCGTTCTCAAACTTCTCGTTGAAATAACTGATGGAGAAAGAGTGTCCAAGAGGATAGCCGATAAGTCCGTATTTGTCCATATCTATTGTTATTTTATTGCGAAATAGCATGTGCAGATGCCAAAAGTCAGTCGTGTAAATTTAGCTTCTGTAAACCCTGCCTTCTTGAAAATTCCTACCATCTCCTCGCCCTGTGGGAACGATTCGATGGTGGATATCAGATATTTATAGGCTTCACTGTCTTTTGATATGAGTCTGCCGTACAGTGGAAGGATGCTGTGTGAATATATCCAGAATAATTGTTTCATGGGGAACTTTACCGGGCGGCTAAGTTCGAGGATGCTTAGCTGGCCGCCTTTTTTGAGCACCCTGCACATTTCTTTCAAGCAGGCATCAAGGTTTTGGAAATTCCTTATTCCAAAGGCGGCAGTCAGGGCATCGAACGTGTTGTCTGCAAATGACATGTGCTCGCAGTCTTCTTTCATAAATGAAATCACGTTATCAAGTCCGGTCGCCTTGACTTTTTCGCTGCCAATACGCATCATCCCTTCGGAAATGTCAATGCCTACTACACTTTCCGGATGTAGCTTCTTGGCCGACATTATGGCGAAATCCCCCGTGCCAGTTGCGATGTCGAGAATTTTCTTAGGCTTGTATGGTACGAGCTGTCTTATCGCCTTTTTCCGCCAAAGGAAGTCTATGCCGAATGAAAGACGGTGGTTGAGCGTGTCGTATGAATGGGCGATGTTGTTGAACATCGTCTCCACTTGTCTGCTCTTTGCTTCGCCGTTTCCGTATGGCGTTATGCGTTCTTGTCGGTAAGTCATTTCTTTATTAGGCTCTGATGCGATGACAACCGAAGGAAAGGCTTGACGTGCACTTGTAAAAGTAAAGAGTTCCAAGCCGTTCCTTCAGTATGTTTATGAAAGGGTTACCTTTATAAGGTTTTCAGGTATTCAGTAACATTCTTTTCTATGCGGGCTGCTATGTCACCCTCTTCTGCGGCTTTGTCAAACTTGTCACCTGTGATGTGCTCAAACAACTCTATGTAACGCTCGCTTACGCTTTCTGCATATTCGTCTGTAATTTCAGGCATTGTTTGTCCTGGCTCATTCATGAAATTGTGTTCAATGAGCCATTGGCGTACAAATTCTTTTGAAAGCTGGCGTTGCGGTTCGCCTTTCTCGAACTTTTCTTCATAGCCGTCAGCATAGAAATAACGGCTGCTGTCAGGAGTGTGTATCTCGTCAATGAGGTAAACTTTTCCGTCACGTTTGCCGAATTCGTATTTGGTGTCCACAAGGATTAAGCCGTGCTTGGCAGCGATTTCCTGTCCTCGTGCGAAAATCTTACGCGTGTAGTTTTCCATTAGCTCGTAATCCTCTTTGTTGACAATGCCTTGCGCAATTATTTCTTCTTTCGAAATGTTCATGTCGTGGCCTTCGTCCGCTTTGGTTGTGGGGGTTATGATTGGTTCTGGGAAACGTTGGTTTTCGCGCATTCCCTCAGGCAGTTTCACTCCGCACAATTCACGGCATCCCTTTTGATATTCGCGCCAAGCCGAGCCGGTAAGAATTGAACGGATTATCATTTCCACGCGGAAACCTTCACATTTCAGTCCGACTGTCACCATTGGGTCGGGTGTGGCAAGCTTCCAGTTGGGGCAGATGTCCGTTGTTTGGTCAAGAAATTTTGCTGCAATTTGGTTGAGCACTTGTCCTTTGAATGGTATGCCTTTGGGCAGAACCACGTCGAAGGCTGAAATCCTGTCTGTCGCTATCATGACGAGCAGGTCGTCGTTGATGTTGTAAACGTCGCGTACTTTTCCGTGGTAAACGTTTTTTTGTCCTTCGAAATGGAAATCAGTTTGTGTTAATGCCTTCATTGTTATATATTATTGTATTGTTGTCTGCTTCGTCTTGTCCGCTTCCTTATATGCTTTGACAATGCGCGTTACGAGCTTGTGCCTTACAATGTCTTTTTCCTCCATGCGTATAATGGATATGCCTTCAACGTCTTTCAATATGTCTACAGCTTCACGCAATCCGCTTGTTACACCGTGTGGAAGGTCTACTTGGGTAAGGTCGCCTGTAATAATCATCTTCGTGTTCCATCCCATCCTTGTGAGGAACATTCTTATTTGTGCGGTAGTTGTATTTTGAGCCTCGTCAAGTATCACTACGGCATCGCTGAGTGTGCGTCCACGCATGAAAGCCAACGGGGCTATCTGTATCACGCGTTTCTCAATCATGTCTTGCAGTTTTACTGCTGGCAGCATGTCTTCCAATGCGTCATAGAGCGGTTGGAGATACGGGTCTATTTTGTCTTTCATGTCCCCTGGAAGAAAGCCTAATTTCTCTCCGGCTTCGACGGCAGGGCGACTTAATATGATTTTCTTCGCTGTTTTTTCTTTCAGGGCTTTTACAGCCAAAGCTATGCTGAGGTATGTCTTGCCGGTGCCGGCTGGGCCGATGGCGAAAATCATGTCAGTCTTGCCGTAGGCGTCTATTAGGCGTTGCTGGTTTTCGCTTTTGCTCTTGATGGGGCGGCCTGTTATGTTGTACACTATGGCATCTTTGGCTGAGTCTTCTTTTGTCTTTCTCCCTTTTATTATGTTTATAATGCTTTCTTCGTTGATAGAGTTGTATTTCAAGACGTGCAGCCTCAGCTTCTCTATGTTTTCCTCGAATTCGGCCGTCTGTTCTTCATCTCCGAGTACTTTTATCACGTCGCCTCTCGCCACTATGCGCAGCTTCGGATACAGCGCCTTGATTATTTGCAGGTATGTGTTACCTGCCCCATATAGCATTACGGGGTCGATATCTTCAAGTACAATGTGCTTCTCTATCAATTTACAGCGGTTTTTTATTTTTGTGCAAAATTACGGATTTTTTTCAACACAGCATCGTTTTTACAAAATCTTTTTTGTAAGACGGACATCGGTCGTGCATTTATGCCTGTATTTTATCATTCCGGTGAGCCGCAGGTTTTCTTTCTTGTTTGTATTGTCAGTTGTCTTTGAATGCCACGACATCAGACAGCTCAGGGGTGAGGTAAAATGTATGCGTCAGTGTGTCGTTGCCGACGACGATACGTGTTTTTGTGAAAATATATGATGGCTGTGGAGTCTCGGCGCCATATTGGATGTTTGGCTTGAATGCTGTGTTTTTGGCGGCAAAGGCTCTCATTACATTGACAGTGCTGTCGGAAACGAGTTTTGTTGAGTCAATCTTGGTGAAGCTTACATTGTAGCTTTGTGATTTCAGATTGGCGTCGAGAAACGCTTTTACGGTTTCTTCCGCTTTGTGTTGTTTGCCGCATGCACAGAGTAATATGGCTGTTGCAATGTATGCCAGGACGTTTTTCCTCATAAAAAATTGTGGGCTTTGTGGTAAAAAAGGTATTCCTGTTGGCGTTTGACTGTATAAAATGGGGATATGAAACAGCAGTCTTTTCCAACAGAAATACCATTATGTTAATATTTTGTTATTTCTTTACCGGGATGTTCTTCATTATTTCAAGAAGATGCTCCCATACCATTTGCACTGTGGGGATTAGCAGGCGCTCGTCTGGCGAATGTACTCCGCGCAGCGTCGGTCCCATTGAAACCATGTCAAGGTAAGGATATTTCTCGGAGAACAGCCCGCACTCAAGACCTGCATGTATGCCGATTATCTTAGGTTCGCGGTTAAATAATTTCCGATAAGTGTCAGCTACTATTTGCGTCAGTTCGCTGTTCTGCTTCATTTTCCAAGCAGGGTATTTGTCGCCTTGCACCACTTCCGCTCCGGCCAATTGGAATAAGGCTTTTACCGTGTTGCCCATATTCTCAAGGTTGCTTGTCACGTTTGAACGCTGTGATGCAACAATGTTCACGGCCGTATCCGTTGTCGTTACGCTTGCAATGTTGCTTGATGTCTCGACCATCCATGACAAAGCCTCGTCCTGGCACATTGAGTATGTGCCGTTGTCAATTGCTTGCAGTGCCAATATTATGTTTTTGCCTGTTTGCTGTTGTATTACAGGCTCCGCATCAGTACTTTCAAGGTTGAATTGGATATTGTTTTCAGTTATGTGGAATTCGTCTTCTACGTCTTTTGCGAAAACGTTGAGTGCAACGCGTACATCTTCTTTGGCTTCCGTTGGTACGGCAAATACTACAACACCGTCTCTCGGTATGGCATTGTGCATTCTGCCTGAATTGAAGCTTGCCAAACGGACATCGTATTTTTCGCTCATCATGTATATGAAACGTGAGAGCAGCTTTATTCCGTTTGCGAACTTCTTGTTGATGTCGTCACCGCTGTGTCCTCCGTGCAGTCCTTTAAGCGACAGTTTCATGAAGAAGAATCCTTCCGGTGCCGTTTCCCTGGTGATTTTGAATGTGGCCCTGGTTGTCATGCCGCCGGCGCAGCTGATGAAGAACTGTCCTTCGTCCTCGCTGTCGAGGTTGATAAGCATTTCGCCTTTCATAAATCCGGGCTTCATGCCGTGTGCTCCGGTAAGTCCCGTTTCTTCGTCTCTTGTGAAAACGCATTCTATCGGGCCGTGCTCAAGCTTGTCGTCTGCAAGTACAGCCATCTGCATGGCGCATCCTATACCGTCGTCAGCACCGAGAGTAGTGCCTTTGGCCCTTAGCCATTCTCCGTCTATGTATGTCTGGATAGGGTCATTGTTGAAGTCGATGTCAACTTCGACCAGTTTTTCGCAAACCATGTCCATGTGGCTTTGCAGTATCAGGGTCTTCCTGTTTTCATACCCCTTTGATGCCGGCTTGCGTATTATCACATTTCCAGTTTCGTCAACTTCGGTTTCAAGTTTCAGTCCGTTGCCGAAATCTTTGAGAAATTCTATCATTTTTTCCTCGTGCTTTGACGGCCGCGGAATTTCGTTTATCCTTGCGAACTGTTCAAATACGCATTGCGGTTTCAATTCATTTTTATCCATTGTCAAAAGTCTTTTATTTTTTAGTTGTTTATTAAAATGTTTTTCGTAATCTCCTTGTTTTATTTCGTATTTCACTCGCTTTTATTTTGTATTTCACTCGATTTGCACTATCTCTGCATAAGATAGTCTGCATCTTGGAAATGAAAATAAAAACTCATTTCACTCGCTTTTATTTTGCATTTCACTCGCTTTTATTTTGCATTTCACTCGATTTGCACTATCTTTGCCGCAAAAATACGTAAAAATGATAGAAACTTTCCTTGTTGCCGTGTTAATAATTGCTATAGCGATGTCATTGCTTTGCATAAAGTTGATATTGCGGAAGGACGGAAAGTTCTCGTCACAGCATGTTGACGACAATCCCGGATTGAGAAAGCGCAAGATACGTTGTGTCCTGGAGCAGGACAGGGAAGCGCGTCGAAAGGGTTTTGGCGGTTAATGTTATGTTAACGGAAATATTATAGATAAAATAAAAACGGAATTCAATTATGAGAAAATTCATTTGTTCGGCTTTGGTCGTGGCTGCAGTTTCTCTGGTGGCGACCTCATGCAACAAACAAGCACCCAAGGTTGACGACAAGCCTGCGGCTGCAACAGCGGCAAACACTGAGATGAAGATTGCCTTTATCGAGGTTGACTCGATAATGTCACAGTACAAGTTCTGTAAGGAATATTCGGCCATACTTGAGAAGAAAGGGCAGAACATACAGAACACAATCGCATCAAAGGGACGTTCTCTTCAGAACGCTGTTGCCAAGTTCCAGCAGGACATCCAGAACAACAAGTACACCCAGCAGCAGGCTGAGGCTGTGAATGCCGGCTTGCAGAAGCAGAACGCCGACTTGCAGGAATTGCAGCAGAGGCTCGGCGCGGAGTTCCAGGCTGAGACCGACAAGTTCAACAAGGCTCTGCGCGACAGCATCCAGCACTATCTTGCCGTGTACAACAAGGACAAGAAATACTCTTTGATTTTGAGCAAGGCTGGTGACAACATACTGTATGCCGACAAGGCTTACGACATTACGGACGAGGTGATTTCCGGATTGAACAAGGCTTACAAGCCTGCCAAGACGGAAAAGAAGAAATAAAGGTAAATATCTTGTAGATTAATAAAAAGGCGAGTGTAGGATTTCATACACTCGCCTTTTTATTTTTAGCTTTAATTCAGGCGATTTGCAATATGTGGCCTTTCGCTTTGCAAAACATGGCATATTGCAGCATGAAAGACGGCCTTTTGCAGCCTGATATGCCATGTTTTGCATGATGATTATTTAACTTCCGATATTTTGTTTTCCATAACATACCATACGTAACCCTTCACGTCAGCATGTCCCATGCGGCGAAGCAATGTGGCGTATTCTGCAACCTGCGTTACGTGGGCTTTTTGTGGCTTGCCGAACTTGAAGTCTATGACTATGGTTTGTGCCCCGTCGGTGATTACGCGGTCTGGTCGTCGCTCGGCCACTTTGCCTGAGGTTTCGTCATATTCCAATATCGAGCATTCGTTGAACGTGTGCCAACATGGTGAAAACCAGTCGGATACGCGCTTGTCGTTAAAGCGTTCCGCGAGAAAGTTCCGCATCTTTTCTACGGTCAGGTTCTCATCGTATATAATGCCGTCAAACTCCATCTGCCTGAGTTGAGGCTCTATGTCGTCGATTGTCCGTATTGTGGAAAACAGTTTGTGCATCACGTTCCCGGCCTCTATGTACTGTCTTCGTTTGCTCGGTCCGCCTTCTATGAAATCGCGGCTCTTGTTGCTTTGTTTGAATTGTGCGGTGAAATGCGGCGTCAGCATTGTAACTTCGTGCTGTTCTGTCGGCATGAGGAATACGTTTTGCGTGGGCTTGACGCCGGTGGTTTTGCCTTCCGCATTATGGCCTTGAAGCGTCCCGTATTCGAAGACAGTCGGCTCACCGTCTTCTTCGTCGCCGTTGAGCCTTGCCCCTTCAAGCGTTTCCGCAATGACGGGCAGGCATTTTGCCAACAGTTCCGAGCGGTTGGCCTTCCCTCTTTTTTTCTTCCCCTTGCTTCCTGTTACATGCAGGCTGCGCCCTGCGCGCGTAAAGGCTACGTATAAAAGGTTAAGGTTGTCCACGCTGTTTTGTATGTGCTCGTTCCTGTAGTCGTCTGCGTATATGGTGTCAAGCAGTTTTTTTGAATAGTCTACAGGTATTACGGGAAGGCTGTCGAACGGTTGTTCGTCAGGCTTGCACCATAGGGTTGTGTCGCCGTTTTCCAGCGTCCAGCTGCAGAAAGGTATGATGACGTGTGCAAATTCAAGTCCCTTGCTTTTGTGTATGCTGATTAGACGAAGCCCGGAGACAGCATCGCTTTGGATTGTCGAACTGCAAATGTCGTCGTTCCAGGCTTCGATGAATTTCCCGATGTTGCCGGGATTGTTGGCAACGAAGTCTGACACCTTGTCGTAAAAGGCGCAAAGGTATGCGCCTTGGTCGTTAAGTTGTTCAAGGTTGAAGGCGGAACAGATGCTGTCGATAGTTTCCGCGAGCGGCATTTTGCTTAGTTTGTCCGTATTGTTGATGAAGTCAGCCGGCAACAGTGTGTCGAGGTTGCTTTTAGTGTCGGCTGTCGGCGTGAGCAGGTCGCCGTGCCCATGATTCGAGCCGAGCACGGTTCTTTGATAGTTTATTGCGAGGTTGGCTTTTGCAAGAGTGTCTTCCGGACTGGCCAGCAGCATGAGTGCTTGTATGACTATGTTGACTGCAGGCGAGGCGTCGAGCCTGAATGCCTCGTCGCTGACAATGTCGAGTCCGGGCATTGTTTCGCCCAGATAGTCGGCGATTAGTTGGATGTGGCTGTTCTTGCGCAGGATTATGGCTATGTCTGACGGCTTGGCGCCGTGTGCGAGCAGTTCCCTTATTGCCTGTGCGGTGTTCTCCAAAGTGTCTTGTTCGTAGTCATCGTCGGGCAACAGTGTTATTTTGACAAAGCCTCCACGGTCGCCGTTCGGCTGTTGGTACACGTCCGAGTATGCAGAAAGCAGTTCTTTTGCGTGTTGTTCGCCTCCGGCCTCCGTCTCCTGGCCGTATTCCGTTTCGGCGGCGGCTTTGAAGAAGCAGTTGTTGAAATCGACAATGTTGCGCTCTGAACGGTAGTTGGCCTGCAGAGTCTTTATTTCAAGGCTGCTGTCCGGGTGGCTGAATTGTGACTGTATGTTGTTAAGCAGCCGCCAGTCGCCGCCGCGCCACCTGTATATGCTCTGCTTCACGTCGCCTACGATGAGGTTGCTTGTCAGCTGCCTGTCGCTTTGGCTGTGGCTCATGCACTCGTTCAGCAGTATTTTGAAGTTGCTCCATTGCACCGCACTGGTGTCCTGGAACTCGTCAATCATTATATGTTCAAGCCTGCATCCCACTTTTTCAAATATGAACGGGGTGTCGCTGTCCTTAATCAATGTGTGCAACAGGTGCTGCGTATCGCTTAGAAGAAAACGGTTTGCCTCGTTGTTCAGTTCCCTTACTTTGTTCTCGATGCTGCCAAGTAGGCGCAGCTTGTCGAGGTGTTTCAGCGTGCATTCCGCCGTGGCATACAGTTTCCATTGCTTCGGCCTGTCGGCTTCGGCCTTGTGCAGCAGGGGCATCAGCCTGCTTTCCGCCAGCTCGATTATCAGCTCACGGTCAGGACTTGTCTTCGATGCCCAGTTCTCCGCGTCGTCCATACATTTCCCGACTATCTGCTTTTTGCAATTGTCGTCGCTGAAGTTGTCGCTTTTCAGTTTGTTGAAATAGCTGCAGATGCCTTTTGCCTTGCCGGCGTATGACGTAGGGGTTAGTCCTGCTTCGGCGGTTATTTTCTCAAATTCCTGAGCGTATCCGGCCATGTGCTTTTTGGCGTCCGTGCGTATTGTTTTCAGCTGTTTTGTATAGTTGTCGAAAAAGTTTTGGTCTGACATGGCTTTTCCAAGGTCGGCACTCACGGCCTTGTAAAAGTCCCGGAATATCGTCTTTCCGAATTTCTTAACCTGCCCTATGATGTTCCAGCCCTTGTTTTCGCTTATGTTCGAGAATATATAGCTTATGAGCCATTGCAGTATTTCGCTGGTTGAGCTTAACGATTCAATGAGCAGGTCAACGGCCTGTTCCTCAACCTGTGTGTCGTTCAGTCCGATTTTCAGGTTTGACGTGAGGTCGAGTTCGCGTGCAAGGTTGCGCAGCACCGACTGGAAAAACGAGTCGATTGTTTCAACGCGGAAGTAATGATAGTTGTGTATAAGCAGTTTAAGGGCAAGTCCCGCCTGGCGGCTGGCCTGCTGTTCGGTTATGTCAAGGCTGCCGCACACGGCCTTCATGTATGTTGCAGAATCGGGAAGCATCTTCCATATTCCGTACAGCTGGCTTAGTATGCGCATCTTCATTTCCTCCGTGGCCTTGTTTGTAAAGGTTACGGCAAGGATGTTCTTGAAGCATGCGGGATTGTCTATCAGCAGTTTTATGTATTCTACGGCCAGCGTGAATGTCTTTCCGCTGCCTGCGCTTGCCTTGTATACGGTTAACGGTTTCATGTAATTACAGTTTCTCTTTCGTCTTTTCAACTTTTCACTTTTTCGCCTTTGCCAAATACGTTACCAGTCTCTGAACAGCTCGAAGCCGAAGCGGCAGCCGAAGCCGTCAAATTCTTTGTTGCGTGTAGCCATGAAGATGCCCATCGAGAAGAAGCGGTTTGTGAAGCCGTAACCGTATTCGATGTACGGTGTGAGATGCTCTACGAACAGGGCGTTGACGTATATGCGCTCCATTTCAATCATCCTGCCGACGTAAGGAATGCGTGACAGTATCATCAGGGGCGACTCGTATGTGGCATTGGCTCTTGCGTAATATTCGGACACGTTGTACCAGTTGCTGTTCAGCAGTTGGAACTCTCCAGTCCAGTTGTCGTTCCATCCTACGGGTATGTTCTCTTCCTTGAAGTTGGCGTAGTCAAGAAAGTAAGAGTTTTTGCTCTTTGATGTGTAGAATCCGCCGCCAAGCCTGAGCGATAGGCTTCTAAGTGAATAGAGCCGTTTTATCCATGCCACGTCGAACTCGAAACGTTCGTATTCCATGTTGGCCTTGCCCGCGTGTATGCCGCGCTCATAGTCGGTGGTGATTATCGGGCCGTCCCATCCTGACGGGCGGAACTGTACTTGCAGTGACGGGGCAAGCGAATAGTAGGATACGGGGCGGCCTGCCATCTCGAAACCTGCCTTGTCTACGGCCGAACGGCGGTGGAATATGAGGCCGGGCTTTACGCTCCATTGGTCGGACAGGTCATAGTTGGCGGCAAACTTTACGTAGAAGTCCTTGAAGTAGTCAAGGTTCATCCTGTCCCAGTCAATCGAATCGAGAGACTCATGCTTCACCTGGTCTACTATGCTGGAGTTGGTAATCCTGTTGCCGTTTCCTATTTCCAGACCGACGTATCCGTTCCTTTTCTTGTTGAAATTGAACTTTACAGGGATATTGAAATACAGTTGTTTCTGCTTGAACGAATAGCCGGCGTTGAAGGCTACCGAGAAGTCGCTGTTGAGCGAGAACTTGTAGCTGCCGTTAATCTTGAACTTGTATGTGAGGCCGCGCCGTCCGCTATAGCTCAGGTAGAGCGGGTTGAGTATGGGCGAAATCCTGAACGCTCCCTGCCTGTTTGTTCCGAAGTTGCCTTTTGTCCTGTTGATAACGTAGTCGCCAAACGAGTTCCATAATATTTTTTTCCACATGCTTTCTTCTTTTTTCAGCCTTGTGGAGTCGGCTTTGTTGCGTGCAGAATCGTTCCTGGCATAAAGCTCCTTTATCTCTACGGGCAGAGGGTCGGGCCTTATTCCGGCCATCAGCTTGGTGTCGTGCGAGTTCACGATACTGTCAGGCAGGTATATCGGATTGTCGTAGACGGAATGGAACGAAGCCTTGATTTTATTTCCTACGAAATGGAACGATGCGTCGATGTCGCATGTTTTGGGCAGCAGCGAGCGTATGTCTTTTTTGCCCATTTCCGCGGTGATGTGGAACCTTACCATGTCGTATTCGCCGCTGATGTTTATTTTGATGATGCGTCCCGTGTTCCTGTCGGCTATCGCCGAACCGCTTACGAGCTGTGTGTTATACCGCTTCGGGCGGAACACTATTTCCGCCCTGTTGCCTGTAAGGTTGGTTATCGTATATCTGTAAAGGCTCACGTTGTGGCGGTTGAAAGGCGATAGCAGCTGGTTGTCGATAATGGTTACACCGTAAATGTCGGGCAGCAGATACTTGTTTAGTGTCGTCATGGCGGTCTTGTGCCGTGGTATGGTGCCGGTATTGAGCTGCTGCACGGCTTCTTTCACAATGTTGTCCTTTATGTATATGGTGCTGTATGATTCGCCTGCGAACTCCCTGCGGCCACGCGAGATTGCATACATTGACGGTATTGCCATTAGTGTGAAGTTGCGCCTTTCTGTGTTGAAGTAATACCTTATATATAGATTGGTGTGTGTGCCGTTCATGTTCACGGGCATACTTTGCCTGTATGCCAGCACCCGTTGCAGAGTCAACGAGTCGGTGGCGGCTTTTGCATCGGCTGTGTATTGATGGAAAAACAGCAGCAAGACGCACAGCGCAACGATGCCCCAACAGTGTTTCATAATGCAAATATACGAGTATTTTTCCAACCAGGTTAATGCCGACAGTTAATTTTGGCCTGCATTGTGCAATATTTGTTTACAGTCGTAGTGTGCCTGCCGCAGGCTGGCCTGCCGTTTCTGCGCTGTCACAGTGGCTGTTTTGCCGCATCTGTGACGGTGCTGGGGCATTGCGCTGTGTAAGCCGGGGGCGTTGGAAGCATGGCAAAGTGTAAGTGCGGATTTGTCGGAAAAAACAGTAAAACTACGTAGTCCGGCCATGTGCCGGTGCTGGGCCGGCAGTTGCTTAGGAGGTCGAAAAGTCGCGATGTGTGCCCTTTTTAGGAACGGTTTGCGGCCTTTGGGGTGGGAACGTCGGCTGTTTCAGTGGCAAAATGCCATCAATGAGCAGTGAAAAGATGGCCTTTTGAATTGTAAAAGGCCGTATTTTGCAATGCGGAAGACGGCCTTTCGGCAGCCAGTCGGTTGTGCATCGTTGCACAGTTGTTGTGCGTTGGTCTGTAAGTTGCTGTTCTTACGGAAGTTATATTTGCACACTTTTCCGGCTGTTTTTTATGTCTTTGTATGTTTGTTTCCAGAATACGGCATTATGAAAGCCTTTTGGAAATACATTATGTCATGATTTCACGGCTTTTTGAAGCATCCTGCCACGGCGTCGGCAATACAGCCGTGCCGCTTAGGTAGCGCAATGCTCATAAGCATGTGGTGTTTTTTCGGAAACAGGATGTTTGTTGTCGGGGATATATAAAAATTGCACAAATAATTTGTTTGTGTGCAAGAAATAGTCTATCTTTGCACAAATTTTTGAATTTTGTGCAATGGAATCAATACCAAGTTTCAACTCGTATATCGAGAAAAGCGTGATAGACAACTGGGACTGTGACGCACTTACCGACTACAAGGGTGTCACCCTGCAATATAAAGATGTGGCGCGCAAAATAGAGAAGCTGCACATCATGTTTGAAAACAGCGGCGTGCAGAAGGGGGACAAGATAGCCATCTGCGGCCGCAACAGTGCGAACTGGGCTGTTGCTTTCCTCGCCACGCTGACATACGGGGCGGTGGCAGTGCCTGTGCAGCATGAGTTCACGCCCGACCAGATATACAATGTTGTCAACCACAGCGAGGCAAAACTGCTGTTCGTAGGCGACGTTGTGGCCAAGTCGGTGGATGCGACGAAGATGCCGAACCTCGAAGGCGTAATCTATATTCCCGACTATTCGCTGCTTGTATCGAGGACGGACAAGCTGACATTCGCGCGGGAACACCTCAACGAACTGTTCGGGAAGAAATACCCCAAGGCGTTCCGTTCAAACCATGTGGCATACCACAGGGAGGCGACACCCGAAGAGCTGGCCCTCATCAACTATACAAGCGGCACGACGGGCTTCTCTAAAGGCGTAATGCTGCCTTACCGCGCATTGTGGGGCAACCTTGACTTTACGCTGAAGATGCTCGGAACGCGCATACCCAAGCGTTCCAACACGGTGAGCATATTGCCGATGGCCCACATGTACGGTATGTCGTTCGAGTTCCTGTTCGAATTCTGCCACGGATGCCATATTTTCTTCCTTACCCGTGTGCCGAGTCCCGCGATAATAGCTCAGGCGTTCACTGACATCAAGCCGGCCATAATAATTGCCGTGCCGCTTGTGGTGGAGAAAATAATAAGGAAAAAGGTGTTCCCGAAAATACAGACGCACAAGATGCGCCTGTTGATGAACATGCCGGTAATCAGCAAGAAGGTGAAGCAGAAAATATGCGAAGAGGTTATGGCGGCTTTCGGCGGCAACCTTTATGAAATAGTGGTAGGCGGCGCACCGTTCAATCAGGAGGTGGAGGCTTTCCTTAAAAGCATCGACTTCCCCGTGACTGTCGGCTACGGCGCTACAGAATGCGCCCCAATCATAACATATACTGATTATAGCGAATTTGTGCCGACATCGTGCGGCAAGGCCGTGGTGCACATGGAAGTGAAGATTGTCAGCAACGACCCCGAGAATGTGCCGGGCGAGCTGCTTGCGCGCGGCACCAACGTAATGCTCGGATACTATAAGAACGAGGAAGCCACGCGGCAGGCGCTTGACAGCGAGGGCTGGTATCACAGCGGAGACCTTGCCCTGATGGACAGCGATGGCTATGTGTACATCAAGGGACGTATAAAGAACATGCTGCTCGGCGCCAACGGGCAGAATGTATATCCCGAGGAAATCGAGGACAAGCTCAACAGCATGACGCTTGTGGTGGAGAGCCTTGTGGTGCAGAATGGCGAAAAGCTTGTAGCCCTGATATATCCAGACTATGACGAGGCGAAAAACCTCGGCTTTTCAAAAGAGGACATACGGCACGTCATGGAGCAGAACCTCATAGAGCTGAACATGCTCATACCGTCGTACAGCAAGATTTCCACGTTCAAACTGATGGAAGAAGAGTTTGAGAAGACGCCGAAAAAGAGCATCAAGAGGTATCTTTATAAAGACGTTGAACTGTAAAAACGATACGTGTACGTCAAAGGGGGTTGGCCAGCTGGCCAACCCCCTTTGACGTATATATGGGATGCATGACGCCTGACGGATTTGAACAGGCATGGCTTGAAGGCCGAGCACCGTTCTTCTGTATGATTAAATTCTCGTTAAACATTGGGATTTTTCGTGCGACAAACTTTCAAGTTTTGATATTATTTCGTAATTTTGTGGCTGAATATATGAAAATATCATGTCACTTGTAATTGTTTCCATCTTGCTGATAGGCTACGTCCTTATCGCCACGGGATACGCTACTAAGGTAAACCGGGCGGCGATAGCGATGTTTGTCGGTACGGCAGGATGGGTGCTTTACATCTGTTATGGCACTGACTTCGTTATGGGGCAGCACGCCGGGGAATATGCCGACTTCCTTGCCGGGGCGTCGCCTACAAGCTCAAACGTAAAGCAATACATAGCTGAAGACATATTTATAAAATATGTAGGCAAGGGAGCTGAAATCGTACTGTTCCTGCTTGCCACGATGACAATTGTAGAAATACTTAACAACAACGGGTGTTTCGACTTCTTGCAGGAACTGATGAAAACACGCAACAGCAAGAAACTGCTGTGGATAATGTCGATGATGACATTTGTGATATCGGCAAATCTTGACAACCTGACAACAACCACGATGATGCTTGTAATCATGCACAAGTTGCTGCCCAACCGCAGGCAGCGCATGATATACGGGTGTGCCATCGTGCTGGCGGCCAACTGCGGCGGAGCGTTGACCGTGATAGGCGACCCTAATGGGCTTGTGCTTTGGAGTACGGGGATTGTGACTGCAACCGATTTTTCGGCGTCGCTTGCACTGCCTTGCCTTATTGCATGGTGCCTGCCTACTTATTGGCTGAGCCGCAGTTTGCCTGAGCATATCGACTTGCAGCTGTCGACCATGCCTTATCGTGGGGACGATACGAACCTTAACAAGTGGCAGCGTGTGCTGATGTTGATACTCGGCATCGGTGGCTTATGGTTTATCCCGACATTCCACAACATTACAAAGTTAAGCCCGTTCCTCGGTGCGTTGTGCGTGCTTTCGCTCTTGTGGATTGTAAATGAGATTTTCAACCGCAAGCTGATGAACGTAGACCAGATGATGCAACGGCCGGTACCGCGCGCTTTGCAGTATGGCATAATACAGCTTATGCTGTTCGTAATGGGCATCATGCTTGCGATAGGGGCGGTGCGCGAAACCGGGGCAATATCTCACATGGCCGCTTTCTGTGATACCAATATACATAATGTGTGGATAATGGGTGTCGTTACCGGTGCGGTGAGCAGCGTACTTGACGCTTTTGCTTCATGTATGAGCTTTATTTCCATTTATCCGGTTGTGGATGAAAACATGGTTGCGCAAGCAGCTGATTCGGCATATATGTCATCGTTTGTGCAGAATGGCGTATATTGGAAAATCATAGCGTTCTGTTCCGCAATGGGCGGAAACATACTTCCTTTGGGTTCGGTAAGCGGACTTGCCCTTATGAAAATGGAACGCGTCCATGTTGGATGGTATTTCAAGAATGTAGGTTTTGTAGCTATGGCTGGCTGGCTTTTGGGGCTTGCCACAATGTGGGCTTTAAATTGAATAGGAAAAAACAAAAAATATTATGGGTAGGATTAAGACTATTGGTATTATGACTTCAGGAGGCGATGCTCCTGGAATGAACGCCGCCATACGTGCGGTGACGAGGGCCGGTATCTGCAACGGTTTCAAAATAAAAGGTATTTACCGTGGATATGACGGATTGATAAACAATGAAATTGCTGATTTTACAACTGAAAATGTCAGCGGTATAATCATGTCTGGCGGTACAATATTGAAAACCGCACGCAGCAAGGAGTTCACAACGCCGGAAGGCAGGCAGAAGGCTTATGACAACATGGTGTCAAACGGGATAGACGCATTAGTTGTCATAGGTGGTAACGGCTCGCTTACGGGTGCCATGCTGTTTGCACAGGAGCATGACGTATGCTGCATAGGATTGCCTGGAACGATAGACAACGACTTGTATGGCACTGATTCCACAATCGGGTATGACACTACTCTCAATACCATCGTAGAATGCGTTGACCGCATACGTGACACGGCGCAGAGCCATGAGAGGATTTTCTTTATAGAGGTAATGGGGCGTGACGCCGGCTTCTTGGCGCAGAATAGTGCCATTGCGTCTGGTGCCGAGGCCGCCATCATACCGGAAGACTCAACCGATGTAGACCAGCTTGCGCGGTTTATGGAGCGCGGAATAAGGAAAAGTAAGAAGAGCTGTATCGTCATTGTGTCGGAGAGTCCTAAGTGTGGCGCCTTGTATTATGCAGACCGTGTACGTAACGAATTCCCAGATTACGATGTAAGGGTGTCAATACTTGGCCACTTGCAGCGTGGCGGCAGGCCTACCGCACATGACAGAATCCTTGCAAGCCGTACTGGAGTGGGTGCTATAGACGCTATTATGCAAGGCCAGCGTAATGTCATGATAGGCGTGCGCAACAATGAAGTTGTATATGTACCGTTAAGCGAGGCTATACGTTCAGACAAGCCGTTCGACAAGAAACTTATAACCGTTCTTGATGAATTGAGTATATAAATAGGTAGTGTTAACATTAAAGTTGTTAAAATGATGTCTTTTGAATGCAAATAAAAGTTTATTGTACGTGATTTTTATGGATATATATTTGCAAGGGAAAAACTATTTATTAATTTTGCGTTTTTGAAAGACATACTTAAATGTAATAATCATATGGAACAAATTAAAGGACATATTTCCCAGATTATCGGTCCTGTCATCGATGTGTTTTTTGACACAAATGGTGTAGACCCTGAGAAAGTGTTGCCTAAGATTTATGATGCGCTTGTTGTGAAACGTCCAGACGGACGAGACCTTGTAATCGAGGTGCAGCAGCATATCGGCGAAGATACGGTGAGGTGTGTCGCCATGGATAATACTGACGGCTTACAGCGCGGATTAGAGGTCGTATCGACCGGGCATCCGATATTGATGCCTACTGGTGAGCAAATCAAGGGCAGAATGATGAATGTCATCGGTCAGCCGATTGACGGCATGGCTACGTTGGACATGAAAGGTGCTTATCCTATTCATTGTGAAGCTCCGAAATTTGACGAGTTGTCGACACACAAGGAAATGCTTGCCACCGGAATTAAAGTCATTGATTTGCTTGAACCTTACATGAAAGGTGGAAAAATTGGCTTGTTCGGTGGCGCGGGTGTTGGAAAGACCGTGCTCATAATGGAGCTTATCAATAACATTGCCAAGGGACATAGTGGCTACTCTGTGTTTGCCGGTGTCGGCGAGCGTACGCGTGAAGGTAACGACCTGATTCGTGATATGCTTGAGTCGGGTGTAATACGTTACGGTGAGAAGTTCAGGAAAGCCATGGAAGAGGGCAAGTGGGACTTGTCATTGGTTGACCCGGAAGAACTTAAGAAATCGCAGGCGACCCTTGTTTACGGTCAGATGAATGAGCCGCCAGGAGCACGTGCTTCAGTGGCGTTGTCAGGTCTTACCGTTGCGGAGGAATTCCGTGACCATGGAGGCAAGGACGGAGAGGCAACTGATATAATGTTCTTTATTGACAACATATTCCGTTTTACGCAGGCAGGTTCAGAGGTTTCAGCGCTGTTGGGACGTATGCCTTCGGCCGTGGGATATCAGCCTACGCTTGCGAGCGAGATGGGTACGATGCAGGAGCGCATCACGTCAACAAAGAACGGAAGTATCACTTCCGTGCAGGCAGTATACGTTCCTGCGGATGACTTGACTGACCCTGCACCGGCTACGACATTTACTCACCTTGACGCAACAACGGAGTTGAGCAGGAAGATTACCGAACTTGGTATTTATCCGGCAGTCGACCCTTTGGGCAGTACTTCCCGAATTCTTGACCCCCTGATTGTAGGTAAGGAGCATTATGAATGTGCGCAAAGAGTTAAGAAAATACTGCAGCATTACAAGGAATTGCAAGATATTATTGCGATTTTGGGTATGGATGAACTCTCTGATGAAGACAAGTTGACTGTGAACAGGGCTCGCCGTGTCCAGAGGTTCTTGTCGCAGCCGTTTACTGTGGCTGAGCAGTTTACCGGACTGCCGGGCGTGATGGTTCCCATCGAGGAAACTATAAGGGGCTTCAATGCCATACTTGACGGTGAGGTGGATGACCTTCCCGAGCAGGCATTCTTGAATGTAGGTACTATAGATGATGCAATAGCCAAGGGCAAGAAGCTTATGGAAGCGGCCAAAGGCTAACAATGACCATATACGGATATGAGCTTAAAACTTAAAATAGTATCACCCGAAAAAGTGGAATTTGATGATTACGTTGAAAGCGTAAAGGTTCCGGGTGTGATGGGTAATTTTGAAATACTTGAAAATCACGCTCCCATAATCTCTGTGCTTCAATCAGGAATTATTGAATACACCGCAAATGGAGACAGAAGACAATTGAATGTTTCTGGAGGTTTCGTAGAGGTACATAAAAATGAAGTGTCGTTATGCGTTGAAAAAACACGATGAGCGTACTTTCTGTAACTTTGTCGATATCTTATTTTATTGTCATCGGGTTGGCTTATGTTAAGGGATACGATATTGTAAAGCGCCATTCTCCGGGCCATTTGGTACATTTCTATCTCATCATGGCAGCCATACGTATGCTTTTGACTGCAACGGTTGTGGTTGTATATGTGCTTTTATCCGACAGTAGGGATGATTCAATCAGATTTGCGGCAATGTTCATGTCCATGTATGCTGTGATGATGGTTGTGACACTGATATTAAAACATTAACAAGAGAATGAACCATTTGATAAGGTTACTGTGTGCGACGGCATTGATGTTGCTGGCGTTTGCGACTACAGCGAGGGCTGCCGGTCAAGATGCTGATATAAAAGAAGTCGTGCTTGAGCACATAAAAGATTCTTATGATTGGCATATAACCGATATTGGCGATAAGCCGTTGGTTATACATTTGCCTGTAATTGTCAATAGCTCGACAGGCTTCCACATGTTCAGCAGTGCTCGGTTTTCAGAAGTAGCCGATGCCAATGGATATAAGCATGGACCTTTTAATCTGGCCATAGCAACGAAAGGTGAAAATGCAGGGAAGATTGTAGAGCTTGACGGCTCAGGCAAAGAGTCGCGCCCGTTTGACATTTCCATAACAAAGACGGTTGCCGTCATGTTTATAAATGTCATTATTCTGTTTTGCTGCATATTGATTCCAGCACGTTGGTACCGCAACCGAAAGGTCAGCGACCCGGCTCCCAAAGGCTTTACAGGCTTTATCGAGATGCTTGTAATGTATGTCGTGGATGAGATAATAAAGCCAGGCGTAGGCAGGGGATACGAGAAGTATACTCCTTATCTGCTTACTTGCTTTTTCTTCATCTTCGTCTGCAATGTTATGGGATTGATGCCGTTTCCTCCCGGCGGAGGAAATGTGACGGGCAATATAGCCGTTACGTTCTTCCTTGCTTTGTGCACATTTATCATCGTCCAGTTTAGCGGTAACAAGCATTATTGGAAAGATATATTCTGGCCGGATGTGCCGACATGGTTGAAAGCTCCTATACCATTGATTCCTATAATAGAGTTTGTTGGTATATTCACCAAGCCGTTTGCGTTGATGATTCGACTTTTCGCGAACATGATGGCCGGACACGCGATAGCATTGGCCATAACTTGCATAATATTCCTTGTTGCAAGTAAGACGATGGCGGTGTTCTTGAGCATGTCGGCGGTAAGTGTCGTGATGAGCATTTTCATGATGTGCCTTGAATGTTTGGTATGTTTCATCCAGGCGATGGTGTTTACAATGTTGAGTGCCGTGTTCATCGGCTTGGCGAAGGCAGAGCCTGAGCATAGCAAATAATGATAAAAATAAACTTGAATAAATAACAAATTAACACTAACGATTATGATTTCATTGTTATTAGCAGCAGACGCTGTTGCAAAGTTGGGTGCCGCTATCGGCGCAAGTCTTGCAGCCATTGGCGCAGGTATTGGTATAGGTAGAATTGGCGGTCAGGCTATGGATGCCATGGCTCGTCAGCCGGAAGTAATGGACAAACTTTTCACCAACATGATTGTTGCAGCCGCTCTTATAGAGGGTGTTGCCCTTTTCGCTGCGGTTATAGCATTCTTGTGTATTTAATACAGAGCAGGCTTTCGCAGGTGTATTGACACTTGCGGAGCCGCTCTTTCAAAAAACAGCGTATGGATTTATTAGTTCCAAGTACCGGCTTGCTATTTTGGATGACCATCACGTTTCTCGTGGTTCTGGGCGTCTTTTGTAAGTTTGGTTTCCCTGCGATAATAAAAATGGTCAACGGGAGAAAGGCTTACATTGACGACAGTCTGCGGAAAGCGCATGAGGCAAACGAAAAGTTGGCCAATATACAAAGAGAGAGTGAATCCATCTTGCAGGAAGCCCGTGAAAGGCAAGCCTTGTTATTGAAAGAAGCTGCTGCTACGCGTGACGCTATCGTAGAGTCTGCTCAAGGAAAGGCGCGCGAAGAAGGCAACAGACTTCTTTCGGAAGCAAAGGCGGAGATAGACAGCCAGCGTCGGGCTGCAGTCGGCGACATCCGCAAGGAAGTTGCAACGCTAAGTGTGGAAATTGCGGAAAAAATACTTCGTGAAAAGCTTGGCAATGACAAGGCGCAGATGGATTTGATTGACCGTATGCTGGATGAAGTTTCTTCTGAAAAAAGATAATTTGTTATGGATTTAGGATTAATATCGGTAAGATATGCGCGTGCTTTGCTGAAGGCTGGCATTGAGGAAAAGCTTGATGGCAATGTCTATCAAGAGATGCTGACATTGTCGGACAGCTATATAAATGTCCCTGAACTCAAGTTTACCATAGATAATCCGATGCTCTCAAAGGCGGACAAGGAACAATTATTCCTTACGGCGACAGGCGGAAATCCTTGTGAATTGACAAAACGGCTTTTCAAGTTGGTATTGAAGGAAGACCGTGAGAGTGTAATGCAATTCATTGCGAATTCATATATTACATTATACCGAAAGCAGAAAAATCTAATCCGAGCTAAACTTTTGACCGCCACGACTGTATCTCCTTCCATTGAGCAGAAGTTACGGAATTTGGTGGAAAGTAAGACAAGTGGAACTGTAGAATTTGAGACTAAGACAAATCCTGATTTAATTGGAGGTTTCGTCTTGGAGTATGACACATACAGACTGGATTTGAGTGTCAGGTCTATGTTGAATTCCATTTTGTCAAAACTTAAGTAACAAACGATTGTAGTTTATAATATGTCAGATAAAATTAAACCGAGCGAAGTTTCACAAGTCCTTCTCGACCAGCTCAAGGGCATAAGCGGCAGTGCGAGGTTCGACGAGGTGGGTACGGTATTGCAGGTCAGCGATGGCGTAGCCCGCATTTATGGACTGCGCAATGCAGAGGCTAATGAATTGCTTGAGTTTGAGAACGGAACGATGGCTATCGTCATGAACCTTGAAGAGGACAACGTCGGCTGTGTGCTTTTAGGTCCGACTTCGGACATCAAGGAGGGAATGCACGTAAAGCGCACGAAGCGTATCGCCAGCATTAAAGTGAATGACAATATGCTGGGTCGAGTGATAAATCCACTTGGCCAGGCAATTGACGGAAAGGGCGATATAGACTTGACAGGTTCTTTTGAAATGCCGTTGGACCGCAAAGCTCCAGGAGTGATTTACCGTCAGCCTGTGAAGGAGCCGCTGCAAACCGGACTGAAGGCCGTGGACTCGATGATTCCTATCGGCCGAGGACAACGTGAGCTGATTATCGGCGACCGTCAGACGGGTAAGACGGCGATAGCTGTCGATACGATAATTAACCAAAAGAGTTTCTATGATGCCGGCAAGCCGGTATATTGCATTTATGTGGCCATCGGACAGAAGGCTTCAACGGTTGCGGCTTTGGTTGCCAACCTGAAAGAACATGGGGCTATGCCTTATACCATAGTCGTGGCCGCTACGGCTGCCGACCCTGCCGCAATGCAGTATTATGCACCTTTTGCCGGTGCCGCAATAGGAGAATATTTTAGGGACAGGGGCTATTCTGCGCTTGTGGTATATGACGACTTGTCAAAGCAGGCCGTTGCGTACCGCGAGGTGTCTCTTGTACTCCGCCGTCCTTCAGGGCGCGAGGCGTATCCGGGTGATGTGTTCTATTTGCACAGCCGTCTGCTTGAGCGTGCTGCGAGGATTAACGACCAGCAGGAAGTTGCGGAGCAGATGAACGATTTGCCTGAGTGTATGAAAGGCCATGTCAAAGGTGGAGGTTCGCTTACGGCGCTGCCTATCATCGAGACACAGGCCGGTGACGTGTCTGCGTATATTCCGACAAACGTGATTTCCATCACCGACGGGCAGATATATCTTGAAACCGATTTGTTCAACCAAGGCTTCCGTCCTGCGATAAATGTGGGTATTTCGGTGAGCCGTGTCGGCGGCTCGGCTCAGATAAAGAGTATGAAGAAAGTGGCAGGAACGTTGAAGATAGACCAGGCGCAGTATCGTGAGCTTGAGGCCTTTTCAAAGTTCTCGAGCGATATGGACGCCGTTACTGCCATGACTCTTGACCGTGGACGAAAGAACAACCAGTTGCTCATACAGCCGCAGTACAGCCCGATGCCCGTAGGCGAGCAAGTCGCAATTCTGTATTGCGGTACGCATGGCTTGATGCACGATGTGCCGGTAGAGAAGGTGCGTGAGTGTCAAGATACTTTCTTGGAGAAGATGCGTTCGTCGCATGCCGATGTGATTGACACGCTTGCCAGCGGCAAGATAGGCGACGAACAGACAACCGTCATTGAGTCTGTAATGGCAGACATTGCAGGCCAGTATAAAAACTGATTGACTTATGCCGTCGCTAAAGGAAATAAAAAACCGCATATCGTCTGTAAACAGTACGCGTAAAATCACCAGTGCGATGAAGATGGTTGCTTCGTCAAAGCTTCACCATGCGCAGGTGATGATAGAGAATATGCTGCCTTATGAGACGATGCTTGAGCATATCCTCAAGAGCTTTTTGGCTTCAGAGGTTGACGCTACGACTGTGTACAGTGTCGGGCGGCCGGTCAAGCGTGTTGCTTTGGTGGTATATTCTTCAAACAGCAGCCTTTGTGGCGGCTTCAACGCCAATGTCATCAAGATGATGCAGCACGTCGTCGATGAGTACCGGCACTTGGGCAAAGACAATGTAATAATATATCCGGTGGGACGCAAGGTGGCTGAAAAGGCTGCCAAGTTAGGTTTCTCGTGTGTCGGGGATTATTCGGCAATGGCTGACAAGCCTTCTGTAAATCCTTGCATCGACCTGGCTGAAACGCTTGCCGGGCAGTTTGTCGCCGGTGAGATTGACCGTGTAGAGATGATATACCATCATTTCAAGAGCGCGGGTTCTCAAATTCTTACACGCAAAACTTTCCTTCCGATAGATGTGAAGAGTGAGATAGAGTTTGACGACGAGCGTGACCTTTCGTCGCATATAGCAACTCTCGAGGCACAGGAATATTTGCGGAAGAAAGGACGGAGGGCTACCATGTCAGAAAAAGAAGAGGCAAAGCCGCTCAATGACAACTTCATTGTCGAGCCTGACATGGAAACCGTGCTGTCAATGTTGATACCAAAACTGTTGCACCTGATGGTTTATACAGCTTTGCTTGACAGTATTGCCAGCGAGCATGCGGCACGTATGGTTGCGATGCAGACGGCGACAGACAATGCCGATGAGCTGTTGCGCGAGCTGAACCTGCAATACAACAAGAGCCGCCAGCAAGCCATTACAAACGAGTTGCTTGACATTGTAGGTGGTTCTGTGAACAATTGACGGTAAACGACATGTAGGCAGTCATATTGCTGACTGACCGTGAAATTCTTAAAGGCGGCCTTTTGCTTTGCGAAAGGCCGCCTTTTATGTTTTCAAAAGCCGTCTTTTGGGGTATAAGAGGCGACATTTTGAACCCTAACCCGTAAGTTCTTGGTTTACAGTGTGTTGTCTCTCCTCTTGAACTCCGCACAGGTTATGGCTGTGGCTATTGCAACGTTCAGGCTGTCAATACCGCTTGTTTTGCTGTAAGAAGGGATATATAGTGTGCGGTTTGCCCTTTCCATGATTTCTGGCGAGACACCGTTGCCTTCATTACCCATTATTATAATTCCTTTTGCTGACAGTTCCTGGCTGTATATGTTGCCGCCGTCAAGCGATGTGGCGTATATCGGAGTGCCGTCGGGCAGGCTGTCAAGTGTCGCTGCAAGGTCGGTGTACACGATGTTCACGCGCGCTATGCTGCCCATTGTAGCTTGTACGGCCTTGGGGTTGAAGGCGTCGGCCGTGCCTTCATTGCACAATATTGTGGATATGCCGAACCAGTCGGCAATGCGTATTATTGTTCCGAGGTTGCCGGGGTCTTGCACTTTGTCCAGTGCAAGGCACAGTTCCCTGTTGCATATTTCCGCATTAAACTTTTTCTGTGGAATAGGGAATATGCCGAGAACATGCTGCGGATGTTGTAGGAAACTGACTTTGCGCAATTCTTTGTCAGTGGCGACAATGTATTCGGCCGCGGTTTCGGTTGCATGTTTTTCAAGCCACTCTGCGGTGGCTATGACGGTTTTCGGCTGTGACACTGCAGCCAGGTCGCCTACAGTTTTAGGGCCTTCGGCAACGAAAAGGCCGTAGCGCTCACGGCTTTTTTTGTTTTCGAGAGAGCGTATGAGTTTGGTCAGATTTTTGCTAATCATATTGTTTTCCTGCTTTTGGCTAACAAAAATACTAAATAATTATTATTTTTGCATGATAAAAAGCGATTAAGTGGTAAAACAAACGTCATATACAGTGTTCCGTATGGTGTGTGCGGTTTTTGTCGCGGTTGTCCTTGCTGGATGTTCCGTGTCAAAGTTCATACCTGAGGGGCGCTATATGTTGGACGACGTCGAGATAAAATCAGACGTAAAGGGCATTGAAACGTCGCAGTTTGAGCCGTATGTGCGCCAGAAAGGAAATTCCAAATGGTTTTCGTTGTTCAAGATACCTTTGGGCACTTACGCCCTTGCCGGCCGCGATACGACGAAATGGCTTAACCGAAAACTGAAGGCGATGGGTGAAAGCCCCGTGCTGTTTGACTCGGTGCAGGCTGACCTTACCTGTGCCGACCTTGGCAGCGTGTTGCATGGCCTGGGGTATGTCAGAGGCAGCGTTGACTACAGTTTGAAGTTCGGAAAGAAGAAAAAGGTGAAGGTTGTGTACAATCTTCACCCCGGGGTGAGGTATCATGTGCGCAGCATAGATTACGACATTCATGACGCACGCATCGACTCGCTGCTGAAGGCCAATGATGACGGCCGCTCCAAGCTGCGTGAGGGTATGCCGTTCATGGTCAGCGCACTTGATGAAGAGCGCAACCGCATAACCGATTTGTTGAACAATAACGGCTATGTGAATTTCCATAAGGATTTCATCTCATTCTCGGCCGATACCGTTAGGGGAAGTTCTGACATCGGCCTGACCCTCCATCTGCATAAGTTCATGGCTTCAGGTGGCGGCGAAGAGAGCGAACACAGGCAATATACGATTGGCGATATCCGTTATCATGCAACTGGTGAGCTTGACGAGATACCGTTGCGGCGTTCCGTATTGGTGGAAAACACATTGCTCCAGCCCGGAAAGCTGTATAATGCTGACGACCTGCAAAAAACTTACAACAGGTTCGGCCGGTTGCAGATTGTAAAATACACAAATATTAAATTTACCGAGCGGCCTGACAGCAATGTGCTTGACTGCAACATAGGCATCAGCACAAACAAGATAAACAGCATAAGTTTCCAGCCGGAAGGCACTAATACGGCAGGTGATTTTGGCGCAGCCGCGTCGTTGGCTTACGAGAACAGAAACCTCTTCAACGGCGCTGAGGCTTTCAGCATAAAGTTGCGTGGAGCGTTCGAAGCCATAACCGGTCTTGAAGGGTATCAGAACCAGAACTATGAGGAGTACAGCATTGAGGCAAGGCTGGTGTTCCCGCGTTTCCTTATCCCGTTTTTGTCAAAGAAGTTCAGGAGGCAGTCTACCGCTGTTTCCGAGTTGTTTGCCAGCTACAACATGCAAAACCGGCCAGAGTTCCACCGGCGTGTGTTCTCCGCCGGATGGCGTTACAGGTGGAACGACGTGTCGGGACGGCGAAGCTACAAAGTGGATTTGCTCGACCTTAATTATATTTATATGCCATGGATTTCAAATACCTTTAGGGATGAATACCTCAATGATGTAAACAACATAAACTCAATATTGCGTTACAATTACGAGGATTTGTTCATAATGAAATTCGGCTTTGGCATGTCGTACAACAACGGCAACGAGGCTTTTAAGGTGAATGTCGAGACTTCGGGAAACTTGCTTAGCGGAATATCGCACGCCCTTGGGAGCAAACGTAACGGAGAGAACCAATACACTTTGTTCAATATTGCTTTTGCGCAGTATGTGAAGGGAGACTTCGACTATACCAAAGTGTTCAATATCGACAGGAACAACAGCCTTGCCTTCCATTGCGGACTTGGCATAGCATATCCCTACGGCAACAGCAAGGTGCTGCCCTTCGAGAAGCGTTATTTCTCTGGCGGTGCGAACTCGGTGAGGGGATGGAGTGTGAGAGGTCTTGGCCCGGGCAGGTTTAGGGGGACAGACGGGGCGATAGACTTTATAAACCAGACCGGCGACTTGAAGCTGGATTTGAATCTGGAGCTGCGTTCGTTCCTGTTCTGGAAGGTATATGGCGCTTTGTTTGTCGATGCGGGGAACATCTGGACGTTGCGCGCTTATGAGGAACAGCCGGGCGGACAGTTCCGCTTCAGTGACTTTTATAAGCAGATAGCTGTGTCATACGGACTGGGAATAAGGTTCAATTTCGACTTTTTCATCCTGCGTTTCGACATGGGCATGAAAGCCATCAACCCTGCCTATGAAACTAAAGAGGAACATTATGCGATATTCCATCCCGATTTCAGTCGCGATTTCGCCTTTCACTTTGCAGTGGGCCTTCCATTTTGACATTCCACTTTCCGCCCCGTTTCACCAAAGTTATTATGTAGTCGGCCTGTTCGGTCATTTCTCCAGCTTTGCCAAGTGTGTCGATACGCATGAAATTGTGTATTCTGTAATTGGCTGTGGCGGTAGTGTCATTGACAATGTTTATGCTTTGCGCTTCACAATAGGCACCTTCATCTTGTGCTTTTAGGATGTCAATGTCCTCTTGTTGCATGTTGCTGGCCAAGAAACTTAGCCACACGGCAGATTCTTCGGTGCAGAATTTACGTGAGTCTGCGAATTTGAAATTGAAATAATTTTCTGTAAAACTGTCAGCGGCAGATTTTATTTTATCCTTTTCTTTTTCTTCTGCCGGTTGTGAACATGAACTTGCAAGCATTGTGATGGCACAGAAGAAAGCCGTAAGATAATTTTTCATATCCAAGTTTTAATTTTTTACAAAGATATTAATTTATTTTTGTCGGAAATTCATTTCTTTATAATTTTGCAGCCAAAAAGTATCTGAGATGTTGAAATTCATGTCTTTCGGCAGCGGAAGTTGTGGAAACTGTTATTATATATGTACTGATAATTATGGTATACTGATAGATGCAGGCATAGGCATCCGTAAGATGAAAAAGTATTTTTCGGATTACGGCCTTAGCTTCAATGACGTAAAGGGCATTATTGTTACACACGACCATGCTGACCATGTAAAGGCTGTTGGGGTATTAAGCGATGCTTACGGCCTGCCGGTTTATGCTACCGGAAAGGTTCATGAAGGCATAAGGCGCAATTACTGCGTCCATAAGAAGGTTGCCGCATCAAATGTCATGATTATAGGAAAAGATGAAGAGTTTGCTTTGGGCGAATTTCAGATAAAGGCTTTCGATGTGCCCCATGACAGTCTTGACAATGTAGGGTTTATGATTAGATACGGCAAGTCGGTGTTTTGCCTGATGACAGATATCGGACATGTTACTGATGAAATAGCACGTGTTATCGGCTTGGCGGATTATTTGGTGATAGAGGCCAATTATGATGAAGAGATGCTTTGGTCGGGAACTTATCCCGAATATCTTAAAAAACGTGTTTCTTGCGGCATGGGGCATTTGTCGAACAAGCAATGCGCGTGTGCAATAAGGGATTATGCTACTGACAGGTTGCACCATGTGTGGCTGTGTCATCTGAGCGAGGAGAACAATCACCCGGAACTTGCTCGCAAGACCGTTGAGGGAATGCTTCCTGATTTTGGCGGATGTGATGCCGGCAAGATTTGTGTAGATGTGTTCCGGAGGAATGTTCCAAGCTTGATGTTTGAACTTGAATGACTTAAAATAAATAATGTTTATGAAGAGGATTTTAACCAAAAGTGCAATGTTGTGCACGCTTATGTTTGCCAGTGTTCAGGCTGACGCCCAAATCAGTCTCGGCGACATTTTGAAGAATGTGGTTTCCGGCGAGAAGAAGGAAACGACAACTAACAATGAGGATAATGGCAAATCAGGGGGATTATTGTCGGCTTTGACGAATGTCTTTTCAGCAAGCAAAGTTGCCACCAAAGATAAAATTGTGGGAACTTGGGTTTATGAAGAGCCAGCCGTGGTACTTTCAAGCGACAATACTTTGAAGAATTTAGGCGGAAAGTTGGCATCGTCTGCAATTGAAGAAAAGCTAAAGACTAAGCTTGAAGGATTTGGTTTCAAGAAGGGCAGTGTCAAAATGACATTTGATAGTGATGGGAATTTTACCCAAACGTTTCTTGGCAAGAACCTTACAGGCACTTATACAGTTGAAGACAAGAATATTGTACTGAAATATGGCGGCAAGGTATCACAGGTGATAGGTACGACCCAGCTTGACGGCAACAATCTACTTATTGTGATGGACGCCTCGAAATTGCTGAAATATGTCAATGTGCTTGGTGGCATAACACAAAATTCAATGCTGGAGACGGCTACTTCGCTTTTAAGCAGCATGGACGGACTTGAGTGCGGTCTTAAGCTTGTAAAGGAGTGATTGTTGACAAAAAAGAGTTAAATTTTTAATTAAGTACGTTGCGGGGGACACTTTTTTCATATAAAAGTGTTACCTTTGCAGCCGCTATTACGAGATAGTAGCATTTATTCAAACTTAATAACACATAGAAATAAAATGGCAACAAAAATCAGATTGCAGCGTGGCGGTCGTAAAGGCTATGCTTTTTACCGTATCGTCATAGCAGATGTAAGAGCGCCACGTGATGGCAGGTTTACAGAGAAAATAGGTACGTACAACCCCAACACTAATCCTGCTACGGTTGACTTGAACTTTGACCGTGCATTGTATTGGGTTGAGACAGGCGCACAGCCCACGGATACAGTCCGCAACATTCTCAAGCGTGAAGGAGTGTATTTGATGAAGCATCTTCGTGGCGGTGTGAAGAAAGGCGCATTCGACGAAGCTGCGGCTCAGGCTAAGTTTGAGGCTTGGAAGGCAGACAAGGAGAAAGGCTTGGAGCAAATTCGCGAGAATGACGCAAAGAACAAGAAAGAAGCTTATGCTAAGAACCTGGAGGCAGAGAAGAAGGTAAATGAGGCTGTAGCAAAGAAAGTTGCTGACAAGAAAGCTGCTTTGGCTGCAGAAAAGGCTGCAAGCGAAGCTGCCGCCGCTGAAACTCCTGCAGAGGAAGCTCCTGCTGAAGCATAATTCAGAAGTTTTGATTTCACATAATATGAACAGGGCATTGCCAAATAGGCAATGCCCTGTTCATATTATGTTGTTGTTTGCTGGTGGCATTTGTATGGTTATAGGGTAGTAGTGTGAGGAAGGTGTGTTATTTTTCATTTGTTGTTTGTATGGTTGGCTTGCGTTTCCTTTTTAACCCGAACAGTTCCATCAATGAGTTGAAGTCTTTTTTCAGAATCAGTCCTATACCTTGCGTGTTCAATGAGGACTTTGTGAAATAACGGTCGTTTGTTTGGTTGTATACTTTAAGTGCAATGTTGCCATTGGGCAGCAGCAGGTAGTTGATATCAAAGTCGCCAATGAACGATGTCGTGGCGTTTTTGTTGTCGCGGTAGCCGAACTGTCCGTTTATGATGAGGCGGTTGTTCAATAGGCGGCCTGACAGCAGACCCTCGTATTCGGCGTTGTTGAAACCTTCATCGCCAGTGCTGATGTTCGCACCGAAAGTCCAGTTGTTGTTTTTTACGAGATTTCCCAATATTGTGTTTATTTGCTGGCTTATGGTTCCGCTTAACAGGCTTTGCATGGCAAGGCTTGTCTGGTTCTGCCGGTTTTGGTCGTTTGAGTTGTTGTTGCCAGGCATATAGAAGCGGCCTACACTAAGAAGGTAGACAACCTGTTGGTTCATTTCTTCTTCACTGTTGATAACAGTGCGTACCATCTGTTCGGCATCCTCATTGACGGTAGGCATGTCGATGTTGAAGTCGACACGCGGTGACTGCGGAGTGCCGCTTATGTTCATAAGACAGTCAACCCGGACATTGTTGCTTGTGAAGCTGTTGCCCAATTGCAGGTCTGACAGCGGTACGCTGTTCACTGTGTATATGGCCTGCAAATCGAGCAGTGCGTTATACGGGTCGCCTCCGAATATGATAGTGCTTCCTTGCTTGAACTGGAATACTTTTTTGATTATGTTCTGTATTGTCTGTGTATATGTCCCATGGTCGATAAGGAATGTCCCGAACATGTCAAACGAGCCTTTGTTGAAATATTCAGCCCTTATTGTTCCGTTGCCGTTCAGTGAAATCCGGTCGTTGGTATTTTGGTCCATCAGCACCCTGAGCGACGCTTCCGGAGTCATGTTTATCAGGAAATTGATGCGCATGTCCGAGGGAATGTCGCCGACAGGTTGGGTGTTATGTTCGTCGGCATGTCTATTTATCTCGGTAGAGTCGGTGGCAGTATGGTAAGATGTCTTGTCGTGCCATGTTATGAATTGCTGGTCTGCAATCGTTTCCGGGCTGGTGGCGTTGTATTCGATGAATGAGTTTTTATCCGGGGTTATGTCAATGTCTATATCAATCCTGCCGTTGCGTCCGCTGATAGTGCAGGTGCCCGTACCGTATGCTGTGCCGTAGAAAGTGTCGTTACCGTAGCTCTTGGTGTCATAGCATAGCAGGTTCTTGGTGTCTATGCTTATATCATAGGTTAGGCGGCTCAAGTGTTCGTGGTGCAGTGCTCCGTTTATTATGCCGATATTGCCGTTGCGGTCGCGTATAGTGTCCGAACGGAATACGATGTTGTCAGGCATGAAGCGTATCGTGTCACCGGCCAATGTGTATTCCACGTTGATTGGTGTGACGAGTACTTTGCCGTCGGCCACGAGCGTGCCTGTAAGATTTATTGCGTTCAAAGGCCCGTGTACCCTTACTTTCCCGTTGGCTTTTGCCCTTATGTTGTCCATGAAGTTGCCGCAGAAGCTTTTTAGGAACTCAATGTTTGTATCTTCCGCCGTGATGCCGAGGTCAATGCGGTTTTCTGCAGGTGATACGTATCCGTTTATAATTGTGCGTGATTTGTCGGTGTCGTCGGCGTGTGCGTCAATGTCAATCTGTTTGTCCTTCTTGTTCCATTTAACGTCAGCATATAACCGTCCGAGGCGGCCTTGCTCGAAGGTAAATCTGTTTACAACAATGTTGGCATACACGTCCGGCTCATAAAACACAGACTTTACGGAGGCTTTACCAGTCATGTGGCCTCCGAATTCTACAGAATGGAAATTGACAAGGCCGAGGACATAGCTTACATCTACGTCCTGCATGTCAATGATTATGGAGTCGTTTGAGCTTTTTGTGGCCTTTCCGTCAATCTTTATGTGTTGCCTGTTGTGTTCGATGGCGAAGTGTTCGATGGCAAGGTCACCGCCGCTATATAAAATATTGGCAGGCAAGACATTCCATGCCGTGTCGTTTACCAGCACGTTTGAGGGCTTTATGTCAATGGCAATGTCAGGTTTGCCGTTTCCATTGTTTACAAATTTTGTCTCGGTGTTGAGCCTGCCTTTCATTGGTTTTGGCTGGTTGTTGTCCCAACTTATCGACGTGATGAGCTTGTCGTCGGCCGCGTCGGCGAGCAGTACAAGGTCGAGCTTGTGCCCGTTGTTCATTATTTTCTTTACGTTCCCGTTGACGGATATGGTGTCGCCGTAAGCTGTAGCCGATACCGATATTCCTTCATACGGACTCCCGTCGTATGCAATCCTGTCGGCGTTGCAGGCCATTCCCATCGTGCCTTGGCTGTCGTTTACTCCGGCTGTTATGTGCAGTGGCGAGTCAAACGTCAGCGGCACGCCCAGCAGTGTGTTAATCCAATCCGATTTTGTTATTACGGCGTCGAGGGTGAACTCATTGTCGGTCTTGCCTCCGGCCTTGAACATTGAGGGCAGTTTTGAGTGTAGCAGGTTTGCAAAGCTCTGTGCAATGGTTTTCAGTTTGTATCTGCCTTCAAGATGTGCATGGCCGAAGTCGCTGCGCATTGTCATCCTGCCGTTTTCCGCCGTAACCGTGATGCTGTCGAGAGTGTATTCCTTTTCGTCTGAATACATTGACAGGTCCTTTATACCGATGCGTCCTCTGAAAAGGTTGTCTTCAGTGTCTGACACGTGTGTATCAGCGCTTATGTCAAGGTCGAATTTTGCACCTTTCCATTTGTCCGTTATCTTCAGCGCCGCCAGGTCGAGCCTTCTTATTTCCGCATTTATGTTGGCGGTCTGTATGGCTTTACCCAGCTGCATGTCGCCGCTTACGCTTATTTGTCCGTTAGGGTCGTCCATGCCAAGCGTGCCGTTGAACGAAGTCTTGTCGTAAACGCCATTTGCAATGATGTTTGTGTATGAATACCCGTTGTAGTCAATGCGTGGAAATTTTCCGTCTACACGTATGTTCGAGAATGCCTTGCCGTTCCTTTTACAGCTTACGTCGACGGTTGTGGCAAGTGTCCCGAATTTGCTGTTGCCTGTCAGGCGTCCGATGTCAAGTCCTTTTGTGTCAAGGTGTGCGTTTATGCGTGTGCCGTCTTGTTTCAGCCTGAAGCTTGCTGCTCCTATGCCGCTTGTCAGGGTTCCGTCGGCATACAGGCTGTTGCCGCTGCCGCCAATGTCGCCTTTGTATTGTATGTTGCCGAGACGGGCTGTGGTCTCTTTCAGCTTGCTGTTGTCTCCGGGCAGCCTGTCAAGTATGTTGTTGATGCCTTTTTCCGTGCATGTAATACTGCTTATGTCCGCTTTCCATTCAAGACCGCGTCCGTTCTTTCTTATTTTGCCGCTGCCTTCAAGCCTTATGCCATTGTCTGCAGTGCGTATGCCTGCGGCGGAGATGTTCATGTAACTGGCTGTTCCGTCGAAAGTCGTGCTTACGTATAGTGGGGTGGTGAAGTTCTTAAGTGCCGGAACGAAACACGCAATGTCTCCAGGCGTCACCGTGGACGACCCCATCGTGCCACTGTGGCGCAATGTTGTGAAGTCAGGCTTGCCGTCTTTGCTATTGTATTCGGCCTCAAGACGGTTTATGTTTACGCTTGTGCGTGGCAACGACAGGTTGAAGTCCGTAAGCAGGGCACCCTTGCCGTCGTATTCAAGGTCGAAGCTGAGCTTGCGCAGGTCCAGTCCTGACGCTTCTTTCAGAGACAGTTTCTTCAGTGACACCGCAGCGCTGTCTGCCGTATAATAAGGTATTATTATGTGTGCGCTGATGTCTCTGATGTCAAGGTGCGACGTGTTGAATCGCGAAGGCGTCGGAGCCTTGTCGAAAATGTCGTATTTTATTGCGCCGTGCCTTATAATGAGCGAGTTGACGCTCAGTTCAAGGTCTGATTTCTTGTTCGTGTCTTTTGACGCAAGTGAGTCGAGTACGAACTGGAAATTCGGTTTCGCAAGGCTGTCGGTCTTGTAGAACTTGCCGTTGAAGCCGAATACCTGTGCCGAGGAAACAAGTATGCGGCCGTTTCTTATCAGTTGCCCGTAGTCGATTTTTGCGGCAAGACGAGATGTGCTTACCATCAGTTTTCCGCGTTTGTCGTACAGTTCAAGGTCGTCAATGATAAGCCTGTTCAGGAAACCGAGATGTACTTTGCCTACCGACGCTTTTGTGCCGAACTTTTGGGCGATGAGCGAGCTTGCCTTGTTGCCGAGCCAGTTTTGCACGAAAGGCATGCGCACCATTATCACCACCGCTATGTATGCGGCGGCGATGCTCCATACTGTAGTTTTTATGATGCGCTTAAGCCTGTTCATCCAAGTTAATGGTAAAGAATTTGATAGTTTTTACGTATTGCGTTCTTTTTCATTCTTCAATCTTCACTTCCACAGGATTTTCAATATCCTCTTTCCATTCTTTCAGGAAGGTAAACCAGTCGTCGGCGTTATGGTAGCCGAAAGTCTCGTTGTCGCTGCTGAACGTTATCAGGTAATGCAGCTCTCCGTTGCCGAGACTTACCACAAAGGCGTAGTTGTCTTTGTTGGCCGGTTCCTCGCTTACTATGTATTTTCCGGGAATGTAGATGCCCAGTCCTACGGTCTCGCGCTTGTGTCCCACGCTGTCTTTTGCCGATACTGGCCAGTCTGTGCCCCAGCATCCGCGCAGTCCTTGTTTGTCAGAAAACTCGGTGGAGTTCTTTACGTTGATGAAGCCAGTAGCCAGCATAAGGTCTTGTTCGGACTTTTCTATTTTCACGTCTACGTTGCATTCGCGTCTTCCGGCATACAGTGTGTACAGTGTAGACATGTTCACAGGCTTGGCGTTTTGGGCTTCGGTTTGCGGAGTCCAGCCCTTGTCTTTCACTTCGACAATTGTGCGTATCGGGCCGCGCGCTATTATCTTCTGGCTTCTTTGCTCAACGTCGTTAAGCATCGTGGGCTTTTGTCCGTCCCATCCGCGCAGCGTTCCAAGTCCAAGTGTCGAGCCAACCCACAATACGTCGTCGCCGTACATGGCCGCTTTCTGCTCTTTGTCGGGGTAGAACTGAGTTTCTTTCAGTTCCAGCTGTTTTTTGTATTTGCCGTAAATGTCCACGGTCTGGCGGTGGTCGAAGTATATTCGGTAAGCCACCATGTCGTTTTCAAATGCGGCTCCGTGGTGGTGCAGCTGCCAGTACGGGTTCGTTCCATTGTCAACTGTCAGTTCTGATATGTATAGGTTTTGCTTGTTTTCCGACTTGATTTTCTTGTTTTTGAGCAGCATTTCGACATAAACCTGCGGCTCGTATTCTCTTGGGCTGCCGGTATCGTATAACGTAACGCTGAACTTGCGTGACGATTTGCCGTTCACGTCGGTGATGAAGCAAAGTTCATCCATGCGTCCGTCTTGGTTTATGTCGTCAAGCTGGCAGGGTATTTCCTTGCCTTCCGTGGTGACTAAAGCCGATTTGACGTCCATGCCGTATCCGGCGAGATGCAGCACTACAGGGGCATTGGCCTTGGCTTTCGCTTGGTTGTTTGCAACGGTTACGTTGAACGTCTTTTGCGCTAAAGACGGAATGGTTGTGCATAATGCTATAATGCTGACAATCAGTTTCTTGTTCATGGCGTATTGAAGTTTTGGTTTATTGTAAGTAGTATGTCTGTTCTTTTAATTCTACAATTGCCTTGCAAATGTAGTAATAAAAAACGGAAAACTTGTCCGTTGGCCTTGGTTTTTTGCGGTTGTGGTTTTTGTTTGGTGCTGGTTGGTGGATGTATATGCCTTTGCCGGTTGTACCGGCATTCGTTAGCAAAATGTAAGCAGTTTTGCCTGAAACGCGACATGCTGATTTTGCTTGACGCTGTATAGCGGCCTTGCTGTGGGATTTTTATACTTCGGACGGATTTATGCACCTTTTAGGATGTGCGTTTTTATGTGTCTGAATATGAGCGTATTATGGATGTCCGACGGTTAAGTGTGCAATGAATATTGGTTGTCTTGTGCCTTAATTTAGATTTCTGTGTGGCAAAAAGGCAGTCTCTTGATGGGTTGTTGACCGTTGTTTCTTATCTGTTTGGCATTCTTTTGCTGGCTAAAAGGCCATGTTTTGCATTCCATTTAACGGTGTTTTGTCATTGCGTAGATGTTAATCTGGCATGCAAGAGGTTGTTTTTTGCTGTCAGAATATCTGTTTTAATCAGTTTCAGGGAATTTCCCAAATTGTCAAAATGCAACATGAAAAGGCTTTGCTCCTTTCATTCTGTTTGTTGTTTTTGCATGTAGATGTGGTGCTTGGTATGTCGCATGGCAAGGCTATATACTGCTTGTTGGCTTTCGGTTTTATGGCGTTTTCTTATGATTTCTTTGCTTAACTCGTTGAATATCCTTATCTTCGCGGATATAATTGTGCTGTAATGGAAAAGTTGATTGACAAATACCGCCCTGCGGACTACGAAGATTGTTTCAGCCGGACATTAATCGGGGGTGAGCGGATGAAGCCAAGAGATTTGCTGGAGCTTGTATTTGTCAGGTATCCGGAACCTGTGTCGTGGCTAATGAAACTCAGGAACGCATTTGTAAAACCTTTCGGTCTTAAAGCCGGTGGTGGTTTTGCGGATATGGTGATTGAGGAAAATGAAACGGAACTGGTTATGGGTAAACGGGACAAGCATCTCGATTTTTACATTGTATTGGAATGTGAGCCTCCGTTGCAGGGCAGGCAATGTGTCAGCATCTCGACGCTCGTAAATTATAACAACTGCTTAGGCAGGATTTATTTCTTTGTCATCCGCCTGTTTCATGTCGCCATAGTCAAGAGCCTGGCTGTACGGGCCGCAAGAATATGGAGCAGGGAACACGGTGAAAAATATTCATAAACAATATGTGGCAAAAGGTGTGGAAGAGGCCGGATACCGGCATGTCAAAGTCCGGCTAATTGTATTTTCTGTAAAATTAATGCGTTTTTTCCGGTTTTATTTGTTCATAACCGATTTAAGTATTAAATTTGTGTGCTAAAAAACAAATCAATAAATCTATAAACATTCAAAAATCTAAAAAAGATTAAGAACATGGCAAAAGTAGTGACATTGGGCGAGATAATGCTCCGCCTTTCATCCCCCGGACAGAAAAGGTTTGTGCAGAGCGACGTTTTCGATGTTGTTTACGGTGGCGGTGAGGCCAACGTGGCAGTAAGTTTGGCTAACTACGGGCACGAGGCTTGCTTCGTAACCAAGTTGCCGAAGCATGAGATAGGCCAGTGTGCAGTGAACGCATTGCGCCGCTATGGCGTTGATACGCGCTACATAGCTCGCGGCGGCGACCGTGTAGGCATATACTATCTTGAGAGCGGAGCGTGCATGCGCCCGTCAAAGGTTATTTACGACCGTGCGCACAGTGCCATCGCCGAGGCCGACCCGGCAGACTTCGACTTCGATGCGATAATGGAAGGCGCGCGGTGGTTCCACTGGAGCGGCATTACTCCGGCAATAAGCGACAAGGCGGCAGAGCTGACACGCCTGGCTTGCGAGGCTGCAAAGCGTCACGGCGTGACCGTAAGCGTTGACCTGAATTTCCGCAAGAAGCTGTGGACTCCGGAGAAGGCGCAGAGCATAATGAAGCCTTTGATGAAGTATGTTGACGTCTGCATCGGCAACGAAGAAGACGCGCAGCTGTGCCTCGGCTTCAAACCCGAAGCCGACGTTGAGGGCGGAAAGACCGACGCTGAGGGCTATTATGGCATATTCAAGGGCATGATGCAGGAGTTTGGTTTCAAGTATGTGGTGTCAACCCTGCGTGAGTCGCTCTCTGCAAGCCACAACGGCTGGAAGGCGCTTATCTATGACGGCAAGGAGTTCTATCAGAGCAAGCGTTACGACATACTGCCTATTATTGACCGCGTAGGCGGCGGCGACTCGTTCTCAGGCGGTCTTATCCACGGCTTGCTGACATATCCTGGCGACCAGGGCAAGGCTCTTGAGTTTGCCGTTGCTGCTTCGGCTTTGAAGCATACCATACCGGGCGACTTCAACCTGGTTTCTACAGCCGAGGTGGAGAACCTTGCCGGAGGCGACGCTTCAGGCCGCGTGCAGAGATAACGGTGCATGTCGCATTTAAGTGCTTAAATGAGGAAAAGTAATAATTGATACAATGGCAAAATTTGATAAGATAGCCGTGTTGAGCAAGATGGGCGCAACCGGCATGGTGCCTGTGTTTTACCACAAGGACGTTGAGATTGCTAAGAAAGTTGTAAAGGCTTGCTATGACGGCGGCGTGCGCGCTTTCGAGTTTACCAACCGCGGCGATTTCGCTCACGAGGTATTCGGCGAGGTGGTTAAGTTCGCGGCAAAGGAGTGCCCTGAACTGGCACTCGGCGTAGGCTCTGTTGTCGATGCCGCTACGGCCGCTTTGTACATCCAGCTTGGCGCCAACTTCGTTGTAGGCCCGTTGTACAATCCTGACATCGCAACGGTATGCAACCGTCGTTTGATTCCTTACACTCCGGGATGCGGCAGTGTGTCGGAGATTGGTTTCGCACAGGAGAAGGGATGCGACCTTTGCAAGGTGTTCCCAGGCGACGTGCTCGGCCCGAAGCTGGTTAAGGGACTGCTCGCTCCGATGCCTTGGTCGAAGCTGATGGTTACCGGCGGTGTGTCACCCGACGAGGAGAACCTCACCTCTTGGTTCAAGGCCGGCGTGTTCTGCGTTGGCATGGGGTCAAAACTGTTCCCGAAAGATGTCGTAGCGGCAGGCGACTGGCAGGCCATAACCGACAAGTGCAAGGAGGCGTTGGGATACATTGCCAAGGCACGCGGATAACATACATGCAAACAAAGGCTCAATAGTGCTCGCATGCCTATTGGGCCTTTTTCTTTTTTCGGCTTGTGCCCCGTCAGGCGATGCCGGGGCAGACAGGCTGAACACGCTGTCGTACGCTTACCATTACCGCAACCTCGACTCTGTAAGGGCTTTTGCCTTAAAGGCGCTGGCCTTGGCAGACGGTTATCCTACAGGAAAGGCTGAAGCTTACAACAATCTTGCATTCGCCGACATAGCGGCTATGGATTATGCTAAAGCGAGGGCGCGGCTTGACAGTGTGGCGCTGTCGGCAGACAACCAGCTGGAGCTGCTTGTTGCCGATATACAAAACATGCGATTGTGCCAAAGGGAATCGAGGAACAAGGATTTTTATGATTGCAGGGAGCGTGCCATAAGGCGTATGAAGCGCATTGACGAAGAGGCCGGCGTCATGACCGACAGGCAGAAGGCGCGCTATGTTTACGCAAAGACCGAATACAGGATAGTCTGCTCAACGTATTATTATTATGTGGGGCTTTCCGGGTTGTCGGCAGAGGCTGTCGCACAGATTGAACCCTCAAGTGGCATACAGGCCGACACGGCGCAGTATGCCGCTTATCTGTATCAGATAGGCAGCGGTGGCATAGTGAGAGGCAAGTCGCGCAGTGAGATTTGGAGGATGGAGTTCGAATGTCTTGTCAAGTGCTATTTGTTGGCGGAACGCAGCGGAATGGTGTATTGGCAGGCTAATTCGTTGCAGTCGATAAGCGAGCATTTGCTCGATGCTGATGAAGGTTACATGACGGCCGGAATAAAAGCATCCCTGACTTATCTTGACAAGGACGGGATGCCTGACAGCCTGCTTGCCGGGTATTTGGCGCAGAAGGCCCAGGTGATGTTCGAGGAGTATGGCGACGTGTATCAGGCAGCTGGTGCATACAGGACGCTGGCACATTGCTATTTCAGGCTTGGCGATTACCGTTCGTCGCTGATATGTTTGGAAAACGCGTTGTACAATGACAAGTCAATTGAAAAGGCTCCATCTTTAGTGGAAAGCATACGGGAATGCTTGAGCATTGTGTATTCGGCTATCGGCGACAAGAACAACAGCGACATTAACCGTAACGCTTATCTTGATATCCAGGAATATACAAGGCAGGACCGTCAGCTTGAGGCGCGTGCCGACAGGCTTGACCGTCTGTCAGCTCAGCTTAACGTGCTGATGTTGGTTGTACTGGCATTGGGATGTGCGGTTTTAACGCTGCTGCTTGTATTCAACAGGAAGGGCGGAAAGAAAGGCGTTGCCAATTATACTGAAAGCCTGCTTGCACCGTTGAGGGAATGGAAGGAAGGCCATGCTGCCATGATGGCCGGTCTTGATGAAAGGCTTGAGGCGGCAGGCGAGCGCCTGCAACTGAAGCGTCTGCAATTGGAAAAGGACAAGAGGAGGAGCCTTGACAACAAGGCCAAGGTGTTCATTGTAGACAATGTTGTGCCTTATATCGACCGCATGATAAACGAGGCGGCAAGGTTAAAGTCAGGAAACGAGGCTGAAGAAGTGCGCCGTGAGCGTTGGGCATATATGTCGGAGCTTGTGGAAAGAATAAGCGAATACAACACTGTGCTTACTCATTGGATTCAGTTGCAGCAGGGACAGTTGAGCCTGCATATAGAAAGTTTCGGATTGCAGGAGGTTTTCTCTGTTCTTGCAAAATCAGGAATGTCATTCAGTCTGAAGGGGGTTGTTTTCAACGTCAAGCCTACGGATGCCGTCGTAAAGGCGGACAAGGCAATGACACTTTTTATGTTGAATACCCTTGCAGACAACGCGCGCAAGTTCACGCCGGCAGGCGGCTCTGTGGTTGTGTATGCGGAAAAGGCTGACGGTTTTGTGGAAGTATCGGTGAAGGATACAGGGCAGGGGATTGCCGAGGAAGAACTTTCTGGCATATTCAGCCGTAAGCTCCGCAATGGACATGGTTTCGGCCTGATGAACTGTAAGGGAATAATAGACAAGTATAAGAAAATAAGTCAGATATTCAGCGTATGCGGATTGTTTGCCGAGAGCGCCAAAGGCAGGGGCAGCCGTTTTTACTTCAGGCTTCCTTATGGGGTGGTGCGTTGCTTGTTATTGTTGCTGTGCGTTTTTTCTGGCATGGACGCAGTTGCTTCTGCTGACAGGGAGGCTTGGCTGCTGCATAGGGCTGATGAATATGCCGACTCTGCATATTATTGTAATATTGAAGGGCGTTACGAAGAGACGCTTGTGTTTGCCGATTCAGCGCGGTTGTGTCTGAACGAATACTATAAGGCGATAAAACCAGGAGGCGATTGCCTGATGTCGGGAAGTGATGACGGCATGGACACTCCGGCGGAAATACGTTGGTTCAACGATGGATTGGATACCGATTATGACATAATTCTTGACATACGCAATGAGAGTGCGGTGGCCGCCTTGGCCTTGCACCGATGGGATTTGTATGCATATAACAATAAGATTTACACCCGGTTGTTCAAGGAACGTTCGGCAGATAAGGGCTTGGAGGATTATTGTCTTACGGTTCAGACTGCGAGTACGAATAAGACAACCGCTATTGTTGTCATTGTATTGTTGGTTGTCGCTGTGGTGTTTGTATATTATTTCCTTTATTACCGCCATGTGTTATACTTGCGGCAGTGTGACGAGTGTATAAATAAAGTTGTAGGAGTTCTGCATTCTGATGCGGCTGACGATGAAAAATTGCGCTTGATTGAGAATATGGACTATTCGAGAGTCCCTGACGAATTGAACGATGCAGTGGAAAGGGTTAAGGAAGAGTTGCGCCGTTATGTGGATTTTGGAGATGCGAAGATAGGGGCAATCGAGGCTGCCGAAGATGAATTGAGCCGTGTTACGTATGAAGACGAAAAATTGTATGTCTGCAACAATGTTATAGATAACAGCCTGAGTGCCCTGAAGCATGAGACGATGTACTACCCGTCACGAATAGGCCATTTGGTTGACGAGGAAGTCAAGAACATTGATGCGGTGAGTGAGGTGTTGGCATATTATAAGGATTTGTACACCATATTGTGCGAGCAGGTAAGGCGGCAGGTGGAAAACATAACTTTCGAATGTAAGCCTGTGCAGCTGCAAGATTGGCTCGGTGTTGATGTATGTGTGTGGGGAGACAGGACACTTGTGGCTTATCTGTTCGCAGTATTGAAAGGCCAGTGTGGTTGTTCTTTTTCTTCCATGATTATGTCTCCGACGGATTCAAGATATGTGATACTTGAGTTTACATGCGGACGTTCAGAACCTGAAGGCGGACAAGGTGATGATTTGTTTGCACCTCGTGTGAATAATATTCCGTTTATGGTTTGCCGTCAGGTGATGCGTGAGATGGCTGAACACATAAACCGCCACGGATGTGGTGTTACGGCGGAAAGGACTGACGGCGGAATGTTAATAGTCCGTTTGTCGTTTGCGAGAGTGGAGAGTGTGGTTTGAACATGAACAAATTATTGTACGATAATCTTATTTTGAATATATGGACAGTTTTAAGGTGATAATTGTAGAGGACGTGCCTTTGGAGTTGAAAGGTACAGAAGGTATATTGAGGAATGATGTGCCTGAAGCTGAGATAATCGGCACGGCTGGCAATGAAGCGGAATATTGGCGTTTGATGAAACAGCAGTTGCCTGATTTGGTCTTACTTGATTTGGGGCTTGGCGGTTCGACTACGGTGGGGGTGGAGATATGCAGGCATACCAAGGAAGCATACGGCGATGTAAAAGTGTTGATTTTTACAGGAGAAATACTGAACGAGAAGTTATGGGTGGACGCACTTGATGCAGGGTGTGACGGTATTATCCTTAAAAGCGGTGAACTGCTGACGCGAGGAGACATAGTGAGCGTCATGAGCGGAAAGAAGTTGGTTTTCAACCAGCCGATACTTGAGAAAATAGTAAAACGTTTCAAGCACAGTGTTAACGCCCAGATTGCACGCCAAGAGGCGTTGGTTGATTATGAGATTGACGAGTACGACGAGCGTTTTCTGCGCCATCTTGCTTTGGGATATACGAAAGAGCAGATTACGGGTCTGCGCGGAATGCCTTTTGGAGTGAAAAGCCTTGAGAAGCGACAGAATGAACTTGTTAGGAAGTTCTTTCCTGAAGGTAACGGTGGTGTAGGTGTCAATGCCACGCGGCTTGTCACGAGAGCCATAGAACTCCATATCCTCGACGCAGACAATTTGCATCCGGATGAAAGCTGACGGCAGCGAAGTTTGGGAGTGAGTGTACCTGTCGGCATAGTATGCGGACAGGTGTGTAAAACCGGTTTATAAAGTATGAAGCAAAGAATATTTCCTTTATTGGCGGTAGTGCTGGCAGCCGCACAAGTGGTTTTGATATTGCTGTCATGGATAGTTGCTACTGTCATGCCGTCGTCCCAATTGAGGTCGATGCTGGGCGGCGAGGGCATACGGTGGTTTTTCGGCACGTTTGTTGACAATGTTTCGAGTGATGTGCTTGTTTGGATTGTTCTTTGTTCAATGGCTTACGGCTCTTTCGCGGAAAGCGGCTTGTATAGGCTTATTGTCCAATTGTGTAAGGGTGGAAACATTGCAGGCCGCCAGCGTCGTGCCATGTATTCAGCACTCGGTGTGCTTGTTGCTTTGGTTGCAGTTGTAATTCTTCTCGCTTTTGTGCCTCACGCCGTGCTGCTTGGACTGTCAGGAGACCTGTTCCCGAGTGCGTTCAGTGCGTCTATGGTGCCTTTATTGGCTTTTACCGTGATGTCGATGTCTTTTGTCTATGGAATTGCATCAGGAAATTTCACAAGCGTTTCCAATGCGTTCAGAAGCCTGTGTGCCGGTATAGTGGCGGCAGCTCCGTTGTTTCCTATTTATGTATTGGCTGCCCAGCTGTATTATACTGCAAGGTTTGTATTCCTTGTTTAGTTGTTTGTGGCGTAAATATTCTATATCATTCCTTTTGTTGAAGGCAGCTCGTAATGGTATATGTCACGTCTGACGGCCATGCGTAAAGCCCGTGCCAAAGCCTTAAAGACGCCTTCAATCTTGTGATGCTCGTTTTGTCCTTCAGCCTTGATGTTGAGGTTCATGCGTGCAGCATCGCTGAGGCTTTTGAAAAAATGCATGAACATTTCTGTCGGCATTTCACCGATTTTTTCCCGTTTGAACTCCGCATCCCATACGAGCCACGGCCGTCCTCCGAAATCGAGGGCAACTTGGCACAGGCAGTCGTCCATTGGCAGGCAATAGCCATAGCGTTCAATTCCGCGTTTGTCGCCGAGGGCTTTGTTTATACATTCGCCTAAGGCCAAAGCCGTATCTTCAATGGTGTGATGCTCGTCTACATGAATGTCGCCGTCAGTACGTATTGTCAAATCCATCATCCCGTGCCGCGCAATTTGTTCGAGCATGTGGTCGAATAAGCCGATACCTGTCGATATGTCGCATTTCCCAGTGCCGTCGATGTTCAGCTTTACGTTGATGTCAGTCTCTTTTGTGGTTCTTTTTACCTCGGCAGTGCGTTCTCCGGCAAATAATATTTCGGCTATTTTCTCCCATGTCATTCCGTCCTTTCCGAGTATAAGGGCTTTGCATCCCAAGTTGTCGGCAAGCTGTCGGTCAGTGTCGCGGTCGCCAATGACGTAGCTTCCTTTGATGTCGTATTCAGGATTGCCTATATATTCGGTAAGCATGCCTGTACCTGGCTTGCGGCATGGATGGTTGTCTTCGGGGAAATGGTTGTCTATCAGGATGTCGTCAAACGTTATGCCTTCTCCTTCAAGAGTCTGCAATATGAAGTTGTGTACAGGCCAAAACGTGTCTTCGGGGAAAGAGCTTGTGCCGAGTCCGTCTTGATTGCTTACCATTACAAACCGGAAGTCAAGGTGTGAGCGTATGAAGCCCAGGTTCTTGAACACCCCCTTAGTGAACTTCAGTTTGTTGAACGAGTCCACCTGTTCGTCTTGCGGTTCTTCTACAAGTGTTCCGTCACGGTCGATGAATAAGATGCGTTTTGCTCCCATGGCATTCTTATTTGTTTTTCAGTTCATTCAACATCTCGTTCTTTTCCTTTTCACGGGTTGTTATGCTGCCGTAAAGGAAATAGCATACAAAGATTATGAAAATGTTGATGTATGCCCAAATGAAGAACGTCAGCGCATAGACAACCAACTGTATGGCCGTGAAATAAGACGGAAGTCCCGTCTGGTCGCCGATGAAGTTCACTCCGTAAACTGATAGTGAGTTTGCCGCCAAAACAATGAACATAGGTGCGGAGACGAGCACCGCGCAGATTATTGCGCAAAGCGTGGCAAGGAACAGCGCCGTGAAAATAAGCCCCCAGTGGCGCAACCCTGTCATGTATGACTTGAATATGATTTTCTCCAGTTTGCTGTCTGTTTCAACAAGATACTTCATGCCCACGTATATGAACGGAAGGAAGAGAAGGTAAATGACTATAGATACGCCTCCGAGGATGTAGAACGTCGGCATCATATCGTATAAGGTTGCAGGCTGTTTAGCCATCGTCACCCCATAGAAAACGGCTGCGTAAACAAAGGCAATGACAACGCAGAACGCAATATAACATGACGCAAGGATTGTACATCTCTTGATGTTCCACTTCATTGGCAGCCCGTTGACTACGGACATTGCTCTTGCATAATAGGCGATTTCCGCACAAAGCGTTATAAGCGATACGGCGCATAGCGCCACCGTAAGCCACGTGGTGTTGCCGTAAAGCATGGCGTGGATGTACAGCGAGAGGTATGCCGCTGACGCCAAGGCCAGCACGAGGCAATAAATCCAGGTTCTGCTGAATATACTTCTGATATTGTCGAAAAGCATTCTGTGGGCTTCCGACAGGCAAGCCGTATAACTGCGGCTTTTGCTTATTGAAGCTTGTTTTAGGTTTCCCATGTCTTATATTCCTGTTGATTTGGCGTTTGTTACCGTAGCCGGCATGTTTACTTTTTCATACAGGAAACACGCCTTGTTGTGGTTCCTTTATGCAAAGGTAGCAATATTCTCAATAATATGGAACCAAGGTATGGATAAAAATTGCTAACTTTGTATGCAAAATCGGCAAAAGGCAGAAGTGCCTGCGGTTGTTGCCGTTGGCATGCCGGTGCTTTTATTGTTTTATATTGGTTAAAAGCGATTGAAATGAAACTTTTGAGATGGGGATTTATAGGCTGTGGCGAGGTTACCGAGAAGAAGTCAGGCCCGGCATTCAACGAGGTTGTAGGTTCCGAGGTGGTGGCCGTGATGAGCCGCAATGCGGTAAAGGCGCGCTCGTATGCCGAGCGGCACGGCGTAAGAAAATGGTACACTGACGCCCAGGAACTTATCGACGACCCCGACGTGAACGCTGTTTACATTGCCACTCCTCCGTCAAGCCATGCCACGTTTGCCATTTTGGCCATGCGTGCCGGCAAGCCTGTATATGTGGAAAAGCCGTTGGCGGCCAATTATGACGACTGCGCGAGGATTAACCGCGTTAGCGAACAGACCGGCGTGCCGTGCTTTGTCGCGTATTACAGGAGATACCTGCCTTATTTTAAAAAGGTGAAAAACCTGATAGACAACAAGGTGCTTGGCGACATTATGAATGTGCAAATCAGGTTCTCGTGCCCGCCACGCGACTTGGACTATTCCGCCGGAGCGTCGCTGCCGTGGCGGTTGCAGCCGGATATTGCCGGCGGCGGTTATTTTTATGACCTTGCCCCACATCAGCTCGACTTGCTGCAAGACTTGTTCGGAGTGATAGTCGAGGCCGAGGGTATATGCGCCAACCGTGCCGGTTTGTATGCCGCCGAGGATAATGTATGTGCATGCTTCCGCTTTGAGAGCGGCCTGTCGGGCAGCGGCTCTTGGTGTTTTGTCGGCCACAAGTCGGCCAAGGAAGATTGCGTTGAGGTCATAGGCGACAAGGGTATGCTGTGCTTCTCTGTTTTCAATTATGACCCTATACGGCTGGTTACAAGTGAAGGCACATCAAGCATCAATGTTCCAAACCCTCTATACGTGCAGCTGCCGATAATAAAGAATGTCATCGAAGACCTGCAAGGCATAGGCGTATGTTCGTGTACAAGTGTGTCGGCAACGCCGGTTAACTGGGTTATGGACAGGATTTTAGGCAAGTTCTGACGCGACAGTAAACAAAGTACTTTCCAATATGCCGTCAATCGCCTTGCAAAAGGCAATGTTTTAGCGTGCGTTTGACGGCCTTTTGCAATGTAATTGACGGCATATTGAAAAACCGTTATATACAAAATGTCATTTGACTATGAAGATATTATGCTGTAACTTGATGCTTGCTGCCGTGTGCACGGCCGTCACTTGTGCGTCTGTCGGGCATGCTCCGGCAGCAGCCTCGCATGCCTTGCCGGTTGAAAGCATGGGGAGCGGAACCGTGGCAAGCTATGTGCAATACACTAAAGCTGACAGCCTGAAAGTTGTTGGGCTGCTTGAAAGTGCGCGTGGGCTGTCTGGCCGGGCAAACGTGACTGTGTTTTTTGCGCGCAAACTGCTTGGACTGCCATACGTGGCACATACCTTGGAGGTGAACAGGCGCGAGAGGCTTGTCGTAAACCTGCGGCAGCTTGACTGCACGACATACGTTGAGAATGTAGTGGCATTGACCATGTGCGCAGGGCAGAAGGCATATACATTCAATGCTTTTTGCGACAACCTTCGTGCCATACGTTACCGCGGGGGCGCCGCTCCGCATTATGTCAGGCGGCTGCATTATTTTACCGATTGGATAGAGGACAACACGGCCAAGGGGTTATGCCGTGAAGTGCAGGCTCCAGTGCCTCCGTTCACCGCCGTGCAGGATGTGAATGTCTACTACATGTCAACCTATCCCGAAAAATACAAGATGCTGAAAGACAATCCGGAATATGTGCCGCAGATAGCCGATACGGAAAAAGCCCTTAACAAAAAGTCGTTCAGGTATATCCCGAAGTCGGCTGTAAAGAATACCGCATTATTGAGGGCGACGGTAAAAGACGGCGACATACTTGCCCTGACCACAACGCTGAAAGGGCTGGACATCCAGCATGTAGGCTTTGCCGTGTGGCATGATGACGGCCTGCACCTGCTCAACGCTTCGAGCTTGAGGCATAAGGTGGTGGAAGAGCCGTTGACATTGTACGCATATTTGCAGAAGCAACGTACCATGACGGGGGTCAGGGTGGTTAGGCTTTCTTGCCTGTGACGTTTGCAATACGGTTTTCGGTTATGATTGTATCACAACCAATTGTTTTTACTGCAAAGTTTGTGTAAGTGACTAAAAATTACTACTTTTGCGGTCTGTAAAACAGCATAAAAAATAATTCGCAATGAACATATCTTATAAGTGGCTTAAAGAATATGTGGATTTCAACCTTACTCCACAGGAAGTCTGCGATGCGCTGACATCAACAGGGCTGGAAGTGGACGCATTGGAAGAAGTACAGAGTATCAAAGGCGGATTGAAGGGACTGTATGTGGGGCAGGTACTTACGTGCGAACCGCATCCGAATTCTGACCATTTGCATATTACAACGGTAGACCTTGGCCGTGAAACTCCGTCGCAGATTGTGTGCGGCGCCCCGAATGTGGCGGCCGGACAGAAAGTCATTGTGGCCGACTTGGGCTGCGTTCTTTATGACGGCGACAAGGAGTTTGTGATAAAGAAGTCGAAATTGCGCGGTGTTGACAGCTTCGGCATGATATGCGCCGAAGACGAAATAGGTGTTGGTACGAGTCATGACGGTATAATAGTGCTGCCTGAAGATGCCAAGGTCGGCCAGCCTGCGGCTGAATATTATAATCTGGAGAGTGACTGGCTCATCGAGATAGACATAACGGCCAACAGGGCTGATGCCCTTTCGCATTGGGGCGTGGCGCGCGACCTTTATGCATGGCTTGTGCGTAACGGGTATGAGACTTCGCTCCACCGTCCTGGCTGTGAGGCTTTTACCGTTGACAACAATGACTGTCCTATTGACGTAACAATAGAGAACAATGACGCATGCAAACGGTATGCCTGCGTAAGCATAACCGGATGTGATGTCAAGGAAAGTCCTGCCTGGCTTCAGGAAAGGCTGCGTGTGGTAGGCTTGCGCCCCATCAACAACATCGTCGATATAACTAATTACATTATGATGGCTTACGGCCAGCCGCTTCATTGTTTTGACGCGGACATGGTGACAGGGCATCATATCGTGGTGAAGACGATGCCTGAGGGTACGCCGTTCGTCACTCTTGACGGAGTGGAGCATAAGCTCGGAACACATGACCTCGCGATATGCAACGCCGAAGAGGCTATGTGCATAGCGGGAGTGTTCGGCGGAAAGGGTAGCGGCACTTACGAGACAACCAAGAATGTGGTGCTTGAGAGCGCATATTTCCATCCTACATGGATAAGGAAAAGCGCGCGCCGCCATGGACTGAGCACGGATGCGTCGTTCCGTTTCGAGCGCGGCATCGACCCCAACGGCGTAATATATGCGCTTAAACAGGCGGCGATAATGTGCAAGGAACTTGCCGGCGGCAAGGTGTCGATGGAAATCAAGGATGTTTATCCTGAACCGATAAAGGACTTCAAGGTGTCGTTGAAGTACGGCTATGTGAACAGTCTGGTGGGTAAGGAACTTCAGCCGGAGATTGTAAAGTCTATTGTCACAAGTCTTGACATGAAAATTGACGCTGAAGCCAATGACGGTTTGGAACTTAGCGTACCTCCTTATCGTGTGGATGTACAGCGTCCGTGCGATGTTGTTGAAGACATCCTGCGCATATACGGGTATAATAACGTGGAAATACCAACGCAGTTGAAGAGTTCCCTTGTTATAAAAGGAGCCGAGGATATCAAGCATAAGATTGAAAATCTTGTAGGTGAACAGCTTGTGGGATACGGTTTCAATGAAATCATGAACAACTCTCTTACAAAGGGAGCGTACTACAACGGACTGAACACTTATCATGAAGAGAATCTTGTAAGGATATTCAATCCGCTTAGTTCTGACCTTAACGTAATGCGTGCCACGTTGTTGTTCGGTGGTCTTGAAAGCATCGCATACAATGCCAACAGGAAAAATCCGGACCTGCGTTTGTTCGAATTCGGCAACGTGTACAGATACAATCCGGACAAGAAAAATCCTGAGAACCCGATGCAGGCGTACGTTGAAAGGACGCATCTCGGCATGTGGGTGACAGGCAAACGCGTGTCGGGCAGCTGGGCGCATCCTGACGAAGAAGCTACATTCTATGAATTGAAGGCGTATGTTGTGAATGTTTTGCGCCGTATAGGCATACCAGCCGGCTCTGCAGTTGTAAAGGAAAGTGGCAATGATGTCTTTTCGTGCGGCATGACGTTGGAAACCAGGAACGGAAAAGTATTGGCTGAGTTAGGTATTGTAAACAAGAAACTTGCCAAGGCGTTCGGTATCGATAATGACGTATATTATGCCGATGTGCATTGGAACGACGTAATAAAGGCGGTAAGCAAGAATGTGGTAAGCTATCGCGAAATAAGCAAATATCCTTCAGTAAGCCGCGATTTGGCATTGCTTATAGACAAGAGTGTGAAGTTTGGCGACATCGAGAAGATAGCCAATCAGACTGAGCGTAAATTCTTGAAGAAAGTCGAATTGTTTGACGTGTATGAGGGAAAGAATCTGCCTGAAGGCAAAAAGAGCTATGCAGTTAACTTTATCCTTCAGGACGAGGATAAGACGTTGACGGACAAGCAGATTGACGCCATAATGAACAAGCTCATAAACAATCTGAAGAAAGAGTTGGGCGCTGAACTGAGATGATATTTTATGAAAAGGTAAAAATCAAACAATAATATGGGAAGAGCATTTGAATACCGTAAAGCTACAAAGCTTAAAAGATGGGGCCACATGGCCAGGACTTTTACAAAGATTGGAAAACAAATCGCGATAGCAGTAAAGGCCGGCGGCCCAGACCCTGACAACAACCCTCACTTGCGTTCAATCATACTTAATGCAAAGCGTGAGAACATGCCGCTTGAAAATGTAAAGCGTGCCATAAAGAACGCTATGGGAAAAGACCAGAGCGACTATAAGGAGGTTACGTATGAGGGATACGGCCCTCACGGCATCGCAATATTTGTTGACGCTGCTACTGATAATACTACGCGTACAGTGGGCAATGTGCGTGCCATATTCAACAAGTTCAACGGCAACCTTGGCACAATGGGCAGCTTGTCGTTCCTGTTCGACCATAAGTGTGTGTTCTCGTTCAAGAAAAAAGACGGGATTGACATGGACGAGATGATACTTGACCTTATCGATTACGGTGTGGATGACGATTATGACGTGGACGAGGAAGCCGGTGAGATAACCATATATGGTGACCCGAAGAGCTTTGGCGACATACAGAAGCACTTGGAGGAAAACGGTTTCGAGGTTACCGGCGCAGAGTTTACGCGTATCCCGAACGACTTGAAAGATGTCACGGCTGAAGAGCGTGCCACTATAGACAAGATGGTGGACTTGCTTGAAGACGACGAGGATGTGCAGAACGTATATACAAATATGCGGCCTGAGGAATAATCCGTCAGACTGATGTAATGTTGATTTGACGTGAAAAAGATTTCATATACTACATCAGGTACTTGTAGTAAAGTTATAAATCTCGAAATAGACAACGACAACCGTATAAACGACGTATCGTTTGTAGGTGGATGCCATGGAAACCTGCAGGGCATCTGTGCTCTTGTGAAGGGGATGGATGCGGACGAGGTTGTGGCGCGTCTCGGTGGCATCCGCTGCGGTAACAAGCCTACAAGCTGTCCCGACCAGCTGTGTCATGCGATAGAGTTGTTGAAACAACAATAAAAGAGGGGCGAAAGCCCCTCTTTTATTTTATCGGCCGACAGGTTTTTGCCTTAATGTGTTTATTCCTGGCCGTTATAGTCTTTGGGGGTTATGGTGACCTCAATCAGTTTTTTGCCTTTATGCTTTGCTGAAAAATATGTATATGCGAAGTTAAATCCGTCTTCCTTGTACGGCCTTAACGAAGTCGCATTTTTTATGCCCTTTATAAGCCCTTCTTTTGCCAGTTGCATGTTTATGGCCGTGGTGTCGGCTTTCCCGTTCATTGTATAATAATAATGTATAGTCCGCGTGTCTTTTTCGTAGACCATGCTGTCGTTCACGGTGTACTCGTTGATTGCTACCGGGCAGTTTTTTCTTGTGAATTCCGCCGCCTCCCGTGCGGCTTTGTCTTCAAGGCTTTCATGGCATGAGGTGAAGGCCACGGGGCAAACCAGGAGAATAAAAAAGAGTTTTTTCATGACAAAATGCTTTTTCGTCTGCAAATATAGTGAACATCATTGGAACCGCCGAAGAAAAAGGCGGATAACGTGAAAAGAATAAAGATTTTTACGTGGGCAATGTGAAGTGTCTTTCTGATAAGCCGTGTTTCATCTTGTAAAAGGTGGCTTTTTACAGCGTGAAAGACGGCCTATTGCCGCCTGAAAGGCCGTCTTTTGGAAAGGCTCTGGTTTTCAGCGGCATTTTCATGGGTTGTTGGTGTTTGCCGAAATCATGTCCGCTCCATTCATGTGTTGCAGGTAATGAGTTGCAGCATACATCTGTACCTGTCTTTTTATGGTGCCCATTTTAAAATTTAGCCATAAAAACATCTGATTCCTTGGGCTTGAACTGCATTTTTTGTATATTTGCGTTCCAAAAAGACATATTGATGAACGAAATAAGAAACTTTTGCATAATAGCACATATTGACCACGGAAAATCTACTATCGCTGACCGTTTGTTGGAATATACTAATACAATCCAGATTACCGAAGGACAAATGCTTGATGACATGGAGCTTGAGCGTGAGCGTGGTATCACGATAAAAAGCCATGCCATACAGATGGAATACGATTATCAAGGCTCCAAATACATATTGAATCTTATCGACACTCCGGGGCACGTTGACTTTTCATACGAAGTTTCGCGGAGTATCGCTGCGTGCGAAGGGGCGTTGCTTGTTGTCGATGCCACACAAGGGGTGCAGGCCCAGACGATAAGCAATTTGTATATGGCATTGGAGCATGACTTGGAGATAATTCCCGTAATAAACAAAATCGACATGCCTTCGGCTATGCCTGATGAAGTTGAAGATGAGATTGTCGACTTGTTGGGATGCAGCCGTAATGAGATAATACGCGCGTCGGGAAAGACCGGCGAGGGTATCAAGGACATTCTGGACGCAGTGGTAGAGTGTGTTCCACATCCAACGGGTAACGCCGACGCGCCGTTGCAGGCACTGATATTTGATTCTGTCTTCAATTCTTTTAGAGGAATAATTGCTTATTTCAAGATTGAGAATGGAAGCATCAGCAAGGGCGACAAGGTGAAATTCTTTAATACAGGTATGGAGTATGTGGCTGACGAAGTAGGTGTGCTCAAGATGGACATGATACCGCGTAACAGCCTTGGAACCGGCGATGTTGGTTATATAATCAGCGGAATAAAGGACAGCAAGGAGGTAAAAGTCGGAGATACGATAACCCATGTGAACAATCCTTGCAGTGAAGCAATATCAGGTTTCCAAGAGGTTAAGCCAATGGTCTTTGCCGGAGTGTACCCCATAGACCCTGCGGATTACGAGAATTTGCGCGCGTCTCTTGAAAAGCTGCAGTTGAACGACGCTTCGCTTACGTTCTCGCCGGAGTCATCCGTGGCGTTGGGCTTCGGCTTCCGTTGCGGTTTCCTTGGATTGTTGCACATGGAGATAGTGCAAGAACGCTTGGACAGGGAGTTTAACATGGATGTGATAACTACCGTTCCGAACGTGTCCTATATGGTTTACGACAAGCAGGGAAATGCCCGGGAGGTGCATAATCCGTCCGGTCTTCCCGATGCTACGATGATTGACCATATTGAAGAACCGTACATACGCGCTTCGATAATAACAAGCACGGATTATATCGGGCCGATAATGAAGTTGTGCCTTGACAAGCGCGGAGAGCTTGTCAAGCAAGAGTACGTCAGTGGAAACAGGGTGGAACTGTATTTCATGATACCTTTGGGAGAGATAGTCATTGACTTCTATGACAAGCTGAAAAGCATCTCGAAGGGATATGCTTCGTTTGACTATCATGTGGATTGCTTCCGTCCGTCAAAGCTTGCCAAGCTTGACATCTTGCTTAACGGCGAGCCGGTAGACGCATTGTCAACGCTTACACATCAGGACAATGCGGTGGTTTTGGGCCGTCGTATGTGCGAGAAGCTCAAGGAACTGATACCAAGGCAGCAGTTTGACATCGCCATACAGGCAGCGATAGGCTCGAAAATCATAGCACGCGAGACCATCAAGTGCGTGCGTAAGGATGTTACGGCTAAGTGTTATGGTGGAGATGTCAGCCGTAAGCGTAAGTTGCTGGAAAAGCAAAAGAGGGGAAAGAAGCGTATGAAGCAAATAGGAAATGTGGAAGTTCCGCAGAAGGCTTTTCTGGCGGTGCTGAAGCTGGATTAGTGTATATTCGAGGGAAGGGGCAAATACTGAATAATGGAATTAATGTGATGTTGGTTTGATTGTTCATTATTTGTCATATAAAATATTCAAAGGAGGAGGAATATGAAAGAAATGTTGAAAACCAAGCGTGACATAGCGCGAGAGCTTGCCCGAAAGTATAGTACGATGACTCATGACGAATTGGATATTCTTGAGAACGTACTTGTTCAGATGAAGTTCGCCAAGGGTGAAATGATTTTGAAGGAAGGTGAGGTCTGCAAGAACATCTATTATATAGAGAAAGGGCTTGTGAGGCAGTTTTATTTCAAGAAGGGAAAGGATGTTACTGAACACATGGCCCCTGAAGGTGAAATAATAATGTGCATAGAGAGCCTTTTCAAGGAGGAGCCTACACGCTTGCAGGTGGAGGCTTTGGAGCCTGTGCTGATATATGCCTTGCCGAAAGCGAGGCTTGAAGAGGTGGCGTTGCACAATGTCAATATACAGATATTGTACAGGAAAATACTTGAAGAGTCTTTGATAAATTCTCAGATTCATGCAGACTTGGTGCGTTTTGAGACGGCACAGGACCGTTACCGGAAGCTGTGCAAGCTGTCTCCGCAGTTGTCTTTGCGTGCTCCTCTTGTTTACATAGCGAGCTACCTGCAAATGACACCCGAAACGTTAAGCAGGGTCAGGTCGAGCATAACGCTGGGGGAGTGATGTTATAGCAAAAGCGGACGCTTGAAGTGAAATACTTAAGCGTCCGCTTTTGCTATATGTGTGTTGTCAATTGAATATGAAATTAAGGATGCCGCGCATTATTGTCGATTGTTTCTTCCCCGACGTGATGCACTCAAACGGGAAGCCCATGGTGAAAGTGCGGTTGTTCTTACCTTTGTAGGCAACGCATACGGAGCGGCCTCCGCTTTCGGTCAATGCACAGAATGCCGGGGCCACAGGGCTGATAAGGTCTATCGACGTAGCCGCATAGTTTTCCTCGTTTAATGTTGTATATATGTTGAACGATGTGCCCATTCCGCTTATTGTGTTTTCAATGCCGGGGCGTATCGAACCGTTGTGGGTAATATGCAGTATGTCATTGATGAATTTCGCATCCCTGTTGCTTTTCATGTCGCTGCCAATGTAGGCTCCGCTGACAATCAGGTTGCCTCCGTTGTCTGTGTATTCGGATAAAGCACTTTGAAGCCTTGGGTTGAAGGTCTTGTATTGGCGTAGTGAATACCCGTCGTCTTTTTCCAGTCCCATAATCAGGTCTATGCATCCGTATCGGCTTAAGTCTGTGACATTTTTGCCTATGGCATATTTCGAGCAGCTTGCTATGTTGTATGCGCCGGCGCCCATTATCGCTTTCGCGTGTACGGGTATGTAGGCGAAAGTGTTGCCTGCGATGATGTGTCCTGCGAGTTCGTTGCCGCTGTAGCCAAGTCCGCCTTCGCCTTCCTTGCCGGCCATGCTCTTGTCAAAGCAAACCTGCCGTCCGGCAAATCCGAGTGTTTTCCCCGGCCATACACCTGGGTCTGCGTTTATGTCAAAGCCTTGTTGCGTGCTGTTGTTGACAGGTGACGGCGCGGCAAGTCGTTGAAAACCGTTTACTACGAGTATTGTTTCCGTGGCTTTGGGGTTGTATAGCGCCGATACTGTTTCGGAAGCGAAGCTTTCTCCGCCCTCGTTCACGGCTGAAATCTTGAAGTTGTAGAGCGTATTCGGCATCAATTTTACTTTGCAGGCCGGACTGTTTACACGTATGCCGTTGTCAAAACCGTAATCGCCTATGGCTGTGTAGAGTATGTACGAGTCGGGGGCGGCTGACGGTTCTGTGGCATCCCTTTGGGCGTCCCACCTTATAATTATGGTGTCGCCGGAAAGAAATTCGGTGCTTACGTTTATCGGTGCGAGCGGCGTTACTACGTATTTCGTATCGTGTGTTTCAGAGTTGAAACGCAGAATCGACTTGTATATGCTGCGCGCCAGCGTGAAACGGAAATTGGGGTCTTGCCCCATGAACATGTCGGGAAAGTTCTGGTGCGACAATGTTTCTATTATTGCTGACGGTACGACGGGACACCTTGTCTCGGCATAGTTTCTGTCGTACAGGTTCCGTTTGTTCCATTTTCCGTATGTTCCGGCAATGTCGTCGCGTACACCGTCAAGCAGCATTCTCGCAAATGTCTTTGACCTTTTGCGCGAGTGGCCGGAAGCCAACAGACCGTTGCCTGTATTTGTGGTGCATATTGTCAACGAGCCGATAAGCGACGCATAGTCTTTTGAGTATCCGGCGTCGCTGTGTACGGCCAGGGCCAATTCAACCGGCACGTTAAGTCCCTTCATGCCGGGGGCGAAGCACGAGCCTCCGGCGAGCCAGTTTGTCATGTAAGGCCGTGAGTAAATGTCCTCTTTGTAGTCGTCGGCTCCGTTTTTCGCCATATATACGCTTTCCGGCGCGCCTGCCCATTGTGCGTAGTAGCGTGAACCTTCGAGGCATTTGGGCAGTCCGCTTGTCTGTCCGTTGCGTGCGATTACGCCCATTCCGCCGCCGAAACGCACGGCGTCTGCCGTGACAATGCCCTGATAAGCGCTTTCGTTTGTCAGCACAACGCGGTTGTCAGAGCTGCATCCCTTGTCAAACTCAAATGTTCCAAGGTACACCCATGTGCCGCCTCCCATCCTTTGGTTGACGTTGAAAACGGTGCGCCGCCCCTTGTGATATACTATGTATCTTGCGTCGGGAACGCTTTTGCTCAATGTCGGATAGCTCACATATACGGCATATTCTCCGTCTTGGGTGAACCTCGGCTGGTATGATATTTCGCATCCTTTCGCCGGTGACGCCTCGGCCTTCCGCGTGGTGCCGTCAGTGAAAGGATTGTCGTGCCCGCCGTATGTTTTTTTACTTGCGGCGAAGCCTTTTGTCCCGGCGTCTTCCCAGTTGCGGTTTATGTTTATCTCGGTGTAGTATGGAAGTTTGGTCGCGTCGTCGTTGTCAACTATGACTTCGTTTTTCTGCCAGTCGCGTTCGCGTGGCGTGAATACCGTCGCGCCCGCGTTTTCGAGCATTGGTATGAGGTAGGGTACGACGATGGTCTGCGTGAACAGGTCTTCGTTTGTGCAGAACATGTTTGGGCGCTGCCACCTCCATTTTCCTTTGTTTTGGTCATAGAACCGTCCGTGGCTCGCCCATATTGACAAGTGCTTGTTTTTAAGCCCTTTTGTTATGTTTATGGGTTTCGATATGTTTTCGACCCATGGCAGCCCGTTGTAAACTATGTCCTTTTTTGTTTCTTTTACGATTTTGCCTTTATTTCCGCCGGGTGTTGGCGATATGACGTTGCGGTGAGTCCCGCATGAAGCCAATACGATGCAGGTCAGAAATATGTGGAAATACTTTTTCATTGTCAGTTTCCGGTAGTGAATAATTCGGGATGCCGCCCGGTAAAGCCTTTGAAATAATTTTTTATCTCGTCTATGTCCTTGTCGAAGTCTCCGCTTGGCGTCATGCTTTTAGTGCATTGAATCAGCTTCCTGTTATAGTCGAGTCCGTATAACAAGATGGGGATATTGGCTTTTGACGCAATATAGTAAAAGCCTTTTCTCCATTCAGGGTTCAATGAGCGTGTGCCTTCTGGGGTTATGCAGAGACGGAACTCGCTTTCGCGCATGGCCGTATCGGCCAGCATGTCGGTCATGTTGGTATGTCTGTTTCGGCTGACGGGTATGCCGCCAATCCGCTTGAGGAGTACGCCGAGAGGGCCTACGAACCACTCTTTTTTCATCAGGAAGTTTATCTTCATGCCCTCGGCTTTAGCGTACAGCTGTCCTAAGATGAAGTCGAAATTGCTTGTATGTGGTGCCAGGCAGATGATGAATTTGCCGGAATGTCTGATGGTTACCTCTTTTTTCCAACCCAACAGCTTGTATAAAATCCATTTGGACAATGCTTGGAACATGGGAATGTGTAACCGTTTTTCAGATGTTTGAAATGTTGTCGGCAATTTCTTCAATTTGTATGCTGAATTTTTCCTTCAGGTCTTTGAAGTATTTTTTCGCACTCATTCCCGGTTCGGGATGGGATATGCGGCAGACGTAGTCGCGCTGCACGATGATGATGGATGTAAGGATGGCGTTGGCCTCCTCCTTTTTCTTGTTACCGTTGTACAACAATGCGGCCATGCACTCTGAGAAGAGGTCGCTGCATATATAGTTTATTGTTTTTTTCAGTTTGCGTTTGTTTGCCATATTCGTTAATGTTAGTCTTGGTTATTCAAGGCAAATATAATAAATAAATGTCAAACGTTGATGCCTGGCGCATGAAAAACATTCTTTTTTTTAGTTTTTATCAGTTTTTGTGTTTTTGAAGCGTCGGCGTGTGGTCTTTTCCCGGGTGGAAGCCATGCTGGTGCGGCCTGCTTTCCAAAAGGTCGTCTTTCAGGATGTGAAAGGTGGCCTTTTGGCGGCTGAAAGGTCACCTTTCGCAATGCAAAAGGCGGTCTTTTGCAAAGGACTTTTCCATAAACCTATTTTTAGTTGAATTAAGTTCATTTATTTTTCCATGTGAATGAATTTTAGTAAATTTGCACTGCCAAAAGATAAAAGGCTTATCAAGAATTATTAATTTAATTTTTTTGTCATGGAAAAAAGCGTGTTGCAACAAGCAAGGATGGCTTACATCCCCAAACTGCCGGAAGCACTCAAAGGTTTAGTTAAGGTAAAAGAAGGCGCTCCGACGCAAAGCGTAGACAATCAGGAGGAAATCAGGCAGCTGTTTCCTAACACCTACGGTATGCCGGTTGTTGAATTTGAACCGAGCGATACGGAAAACAGCGAAGTTACAAACGTAGGCATAATCCTGAGCGGCGGGCAGGCTCCCGGCGGACACAACGTCATTACCGGACTGTTTGACACGATAAAGAAGATGAACCCGGAGAATAAGCTGTACGGGTTTATCCTTGGCCCGGGCGGCCTTGTAGACCACAAATATATTGAGATAACAAAAGATTTCATCGACGGCTACCGCAACACCGGCGGCTTTGACATGATAGGTTCCGGCCGAACGAAGCTTGAGAAAGTGGAGCAGTTCGAGAAGGGACTTGAGATAATCCGCGAGCTTGGCATAAAGGCTCTCGTCATCATCGGCGGAGACGACTCCAACACCAATGCCTGCGTCCTGGCCGAGTATTATGCGGCAAAGAAGTACGGCGTACAGGTAATAGGATGCCCGAAGACAATAGACGGCGACCTGAAGAACAGCCAGATTGAGACCTCGTTCGGTTTCGACACGGCCACTAAGACATATTCGGAACTTGTCGGCAACATTGAGCGCGACTGCAATTCCGCGCGTAAATATTGGCACTTCATCAAACTGATGGGACGTTCGGCAAGCCATATCGCCTTGGAGTGCGCCCTGCAGTGCCAGCCTAACATCTGCCTCATATCAGAGGAAGTGAAGGCGAAGAACATGACGCTCAACCAGATTGTAGAGCAAATATGCGAAGTCATAGCATACCGCGCTTCACAGGGCAACAACTTTGGAGTAATCCTTGTTCCCGAAGGCCTGATAGAATTTATACCCTCAATAGGCAAGCTCATCGAGGAACTCAACGACCTGCTTGCCGCACATGGCGACGACTACAAGGGACTTGACCATGTTGCGCAGCGTGAGTACATCTTGGCTCACCTTAGCGAAGAGAACAGGCAGACGTTCTCGACTTTGCCCGGCAACGTGGCGCGCCAGCTGTCTTTGGACAGAGACCCGCACGGAAACGTACAAGTTTCGCTGATAGAGACCGAGAAACTGCTTTCAGACATGTGCGAGGCCAAATTGGCTGAATGGAAGAACGAAGGCAAATATGTAGGCAAATTCGCCGCATTGCACCACTTCTTCGGCTACGAAGGACGTTGCGCCGCTCCTTCAAACTTCGATGCTGATTACTGCTACGCACTTGGAACGAGTGCCGCCCACCTCATTGCAAACGGCAAGACCGGCTATATGGCGATTGTGAAGAATACCACAAGGCCGACAAGCGAGTGGAAGGCAGGAGGTGTGCCAATCACCATGATGATGAACATGGAGCGCAGGAATGGCGAGATGAAGCCTGTTATACGCAAGGCTTTGGTTGAACTTGATGGCAATCCTTTCAAGGAGTTGGCACGGAACCGCGAGAAATGGGCTAAGGAAACATGCTACATCTATCCCGGACCTATACAATACTGGGGACCTGCCGAAGTGTGCGACTGTCCGACAAGGACGCTTGCTTTGGAGCATGAATAAGCATGAGATGTTTTTCGGGGCGGCTCTGAAGGGCCGCCCTTTAATTTAATCCAATGACGGAGAAACGTAATACGGGCACACGAAGACCGAGCCGGCGCAGATGGAAGCGCGGGCGCAATGTAAGCCGGCACAGCAGTTCGGCCGGCTTTTTTCATGCGGTCATGCGCCGTTATCCCAGGTGGGCCTGGTGGCTGGGCGGTCTGAGCGTTGTTGCTTTTTACGTTTGGATTTTTTATTATATATTCGTAGGGCCTTTCGGTTTCAGGTGGAGAGCTTTGTATGGCGATGCCAAATATCCTGAAGGCTATGAAATCCGTGGAATAGACATCAGCCACCATCAGGGAAAGATTGACTGGGAACTGTTGCGCAATGCGATGATTGAGAAATGCCCGATTCGTTTCATCCTTATAAAAGCCACCGAGGGAAAGAGCATCCTCGACCCGATGTTCAAGGAGAACTTCGCCCAGGCAAGGGACTATGGCTTTATAAGGGGTGCTTACCATTTCTGGAGCAACAAGTCGTCGGCCAGGGAGCAGGCTTATTTCTTCTTGGAAAATGTCGTGTTGCTTGACGGTGATTTGCCGCCGGTACTTGACATTGAGAACAAGCCAAAAGACGTAAGTGTTGAGGATTTCCAGCGTGACGTGCTTACATGGCTTCACATAGTTGAGGACAAATACCATGTGAAGCCGATAATATATACATATTACAAGTTCAAAATGAACTATTTGAATGCTCCCGTTTTCGATGACTACCCTTATTGGATAGCCCATTATTATGTCGACAAAGTGGAATATCCGGGCGAATGGAAGTTCTGGCAGCATACTGATGCCGGTCGCCTTCCTGGGGTCAGCGGATATGTAGACTTCAACATTTACAACGGAAGTTATTATGATTTGCGTAAACTTACAATTGGCAATTGAACTGTAAACGGCTCGTGTCGCCGTACCTTGTTATTGCGTTTTGCCAATTGTCTCAATCTTTAACATGCACCAGTCGTTCTTAGTTGTTTGCTTGGTTAAGCTAAGGTTTAACTCTTTTGCGTGATTTATCAGTAAATCAGCGTCTTGCGTGTAAAATCCGCTTAGGAGCAAGATGCCTCCGTCAGCCATTGCATTCCTGAATGCTGCCATGTCCGCCAGCAGGATGTTGCGGTTGATGTTGGCTAAAACAATGTCGAATTTTTTGTCTATTGTGTTAAGCAGGCTGGCGTCCCCGTGTTTGATGTCGATGTTGCTGACACCGTTGAGGCTGCAATTGTGCCTCGTGTTTTCCACGCTCCAGTCGTCAATGTCGTATGCCGTTACGCCCTGTGCGCCGAGCTTGGCCGAAACTATTGACAATATGCCTGTGCCGCAGCCACAGTCAAGTACGTTCTTTTCTTGGATTTTTGTGTTGAACAGTTCGCTCACAATCATGAACGTTGTTTCATGCCCACCGGTGCCGAACGCCTGTTTCGTATCAATGGTTATGTCTATAATGCCGTTTGTTGCTTGGCCGGTAGGGTGCATCATGTCATGTATTACGCATTTGTCTTTTATCCAAATAGGTTCAAATCCGTTTTCTTCCCACGTTTTGTTCCAGTTCTTGTCTTCTACGTCTTGTGTCGTATGGGTAATGGTAAACCCTTCTATGGGGAAGGCGCTGGTGCATGGATTTAATGAAGTTTCGTTGAATACGCTTGCCTGTATGTAGCCGGTTACAGTATCACTCTCGCCGTCTTCAAATGCTTCGTAACCAATATTTCCTAAGCATTCGCACAGCACGTCTTTGGCGGCTTGCATGATTATTTCGCCACAAGTTTCGTTTTCACCTTTCCAAGTTAGGGTGAATATTGTTTTCAGATATTTCATATACTTGTTAAATTCTTCTGCAAATGTATAAAAAATAGGGGAAAACCTACAGTCTTTTAGGGTTTTTCCGTATTTTTGCATTAGAGTAATATAGTACTTTTGTGAAGTGAAAATGATTATATTGGAGGTATATGGATATGAAAAAGATTGTTTTTGTAACGGCTTTCGTATGTCTTTTGCCGCATGATATTATTGCGCAAGACGATATGTATTTCACGCCTAAGAAAGCTGATAAGACTGAAACCGTGCAGGAGCAGCCCAAGATGTATACCGGTTCTTTTAGGAACGTTGACGAATATAACCGTCATGGGCGGTTCGCTGGTGTCAGTCAGGAGGTTGATTTGGACACGTTGTACAGTGATGTGGTGTTTTTTGATGCTGACACGTCAACTGTTGCAGGCGATACCATCTTGGTGGGCGACGTGACGGATGCTGCCGATTATGCTTATGACCCGTCTGAAGACTATGAGTACAGCAGGCGGTTGAGCCGGTATGACGATTATTATTGGCATGACCCTTGGTATTATGGTTGGTATGGATACGGCCCATATTGGTATGGAAGTCCGTACTGGTATGCAGGCTGGTGGTACGACCCGTGGTATGACCCTTGGTTCTATGGTTGGCATCGTCCGTGGGGATGGTATTATTCATGGTATTGGCCGGTTTCTTACCACCGTCCATATTACGGTGTTACGGGTACAAGCAACCATGGAAGGCCATATCGTCACGGAAGTGTTGGAAGCGGTAATTTCAAAGGATATCGTGGAACAAATAACCGCGTAAGCAGCAATCGTAACAATTACGACCGCGATAATAACAGGACAAATTACAGCAACCGTTTCCGTGGCAACCGTCAGAACAATTTTAACAGGAACAATTATCAAAGCCGTCCGTCGTACAACAATTCGTTCGGTGGTAATCGTGGCGGAGGCAGTTTCCGTGGTGGAGGTTCGTTTGGTGGCAGCCGTGGTGGCGGAGGCGGTGGTGGTTTCCGCGGACGCCGGTGAAATTTTAGCGGATAAATGTTAAATTAATGTACTAATGATTGTTGCAGAAGGCGGCAGACAACGTTGCCTTCCGCCAAATTCCAACTGAAAAAATTATGAATATGAAACGGTTAACATTGATATTTGTGTCAGCTATTGCAGCTGCATCTCTTTATGCCCAAGAAACTTACGAGAATGCCAATATTGCAACGGAAGACTTGAATGGTACGGCGCGTTATGTCGGCATGGGTGGAGCTATGGATGCTCTTGGAGCAGATATTTCGACAATTGCGACCAATCCGGCAGGCATAGGCCTGTTCCGTCATTCTGCGGCCAATGTTTCGTTCGGCTTCGTTTCGCAGCAGGGAGGAAACAGCTTTGCCGGAGTAGGCAAGACAAACATGAGCTTTGACCAGGCTGGTTTCGTATATGCACGCCGTACAGGGCGCAGCTCGTTCCTCAACTTTGCGTTCAACTACCATAAGAGCCGTAATTTCGATTATATTCTTTCTGCAGCCGATGCTTTGAACGGAGCGTCGCAGAACAAGCTTTCTTACATGAAAGGCGCAGAGGGATTGTTTAGCGTTTATGATAATAGCGGAACGTTCATGGCCGACGACAATACTTTCAATCAAGTCGACTATCTTTATTATAATGCGTTATTGCCAGATGATAATGGCGACTTTTACTTCAATAACGCCAACGGTTACATGTTTAACCGCGCAAATTCCGGCTACATCGGGGAGTATGATTTCAACATAAGCGGTAACATAAACGACCGCGTGTACCTTGGTTTGACTTTTGGCATAAGCGATGTCAATTACAAGGGGTATAGTGAATACACCGAGACTCTTGTGGATGCGGCAGGGGGAAGCATCGGCAATGTCATGATAGCTGACGAGCGCCGCATAAGCGGAACGGGCTTTAATGTAAAGGCGGGAATAATCTTCCGTCCTATAGAAACTTCTCCGTTCCGTGTCGGCCTTTCAGTTGCAACGCCGACATGGTATGACCTTACAACGTCCAATTATACTGTATTGCAGAACAATTCCAATGTCGGCATGTACGATTCTGGAAACATAGGCGAAAGCTACGATTTCAAACTGTATACTCCTTGGAAGTTCGGCGTAAGCCTCGGCACTACCTTCGGCAATTACCTCGCTGTAGGCGCAGGGTATGAGTATGCTGATTATGGCAGTCTTGACAGCCGTGTCAATACCGGCGGCGGATATGACTGGTATTATGACGAGTATTATGAAAGTTCGGCAAGTGACCGCAACATGAACAGGCATACCGAGAACACGCTGAAGGGTGTCAGCACATTTAAAATCGGTGCAGAGTTCAAACCCGACAGCAAATTGGCTGTCCGTGTAGGTTACAACTATGTTGCGCCGATGTATGAAAGTTCTGGGTATAAGGATGTTACGCTTGATTCGCCCGGTACATATTACACATCTTCAACCGATTATACAAATTGGAAGGCAACAAACCGCTTTACTTGCGGAGTTGGTTACAACGTAGGCAAGTTGTCTCTTGACCTTGCTTACCAGTATTCGGCTCAGAGTGGAGACTTTAGTCCTTTCACAAGTTACTATGCTTCGGCCGAAGATTCTCCAGGGTATGACAATATCTGCAATTCCGTAAAAGTTGACAACAAGCGTCACCAGCTGTTGTTTACTCTTGGATATCATTTCTAAATTGCAAAAGCGAAACAGGCAAAAGGGCTGAAGGCAGTTTATGCTTTCAGCCTTTTTTTTTTGTTGTTGGAGATATGTCATTTTATACGGCTTTGCGAAAAGAGGCGAAATACGGTGCGAAAGGTATTCTTTTGCATTGCGGTTTGCCGTATATTGCACGCTGAAATGCCGTGTTTTGCAACGTGTTTAATATCAGAATGTTACGTCACGTCGTGCCAGCGCCTTTGTCTTAGCCGTCCAAATGGTGTCTTAAAGCCGTCAAAAAGTTTAGTTTAAACCCTCCAGACAATACTTCTTGGCGGCTTTCATACAGTGTTTCGATAGTAGGTTCAAGCTTTTAAGGGAAATGTACTTTGTATCAAGTATGCTTTTGTGTTGCCGGCGAGAGCCTTAATAGAATCAAACTTTTACGCAAAGTTTTTGATATAACGATTTTTTTCCTTAACTTTGCGCCTCAAATAATCACGCATATAAATTAAGGTAATATAGATATGTCCAACAAATTTGCCGAACATAAAGGTCTCGACTTGACAGCTACTAACAAGTCGGTATTGGAAGAATGGAGCAAGAACGACGTGTTCCGTAAATCTGTAACAGAGCGTGAGGGATGCCCCCAGTTCGTATTCTTCGAGGGACCTCCCTCGGCAAACGGCCATCCCGGCATCCACCATGTGTTGGCGCGTGCCATAAAGGATACGTTCAACCGTTACAAGACAATGAAGGGCTACCAGGTTCACCGTAAGGCAGGCTGGGACACTCACGGGCTTCCCGTGGAGCTTGGCGTTGAGAAGGAGCTTGGCATAACGAAGGCCGACATTGATAATAAGGAGTCTGACAAGTATATTTCTGTTGAAGACTATAACAAGAAATGCCGTGAGAATGTGATGAAGTTCACCGCCGAGTGGCGCGACCTTACGGAGAAGATGGGTTATTGGGTTGACCTCGACCATCCCTACATCACATATGACAACAAGTATATAGAAACCCTTTGGTGGCTCTTGAAGCAGCTTTATGACAAGGGACTGCTTTATAAGGGCTATACCATCCAGCCTTATTCGCCGGCGGCGGGCACGGGCTTGTCGAGCCACGAGCTTAATCAGCCGGGATGTTACCGTGATGTCAAGGACACCACGGCTACGGTGCAGTTCCTTATGAAAGACCCGAAGCCGGAGATGACAGGGTGGGGCAAGCCTTATTTCCTGGCTTGGACGACAACTCCGTGGACGCTTGCGGCCAATTCTGCCCTATGCGTAGGCCCGAATATCGACTACGTAGCCGTGCAGACTTATAATCCTTATTCAGGCGAGCCTGTGACTGTTGTTTTGGCTGAAGTTCTGCTGTCGTCTTATTTCAGCCCGGAAGGAAACGGTGCCGACTTGGCCTCTTATAAGAAAGGTGACAAGGTTATACCTTATAATATAATAGCGCATTACAAGGGAACAGAACTCGTAGGCATGCACTACGAACAGTTGCTGCCAATGATTAGTCCGATGGAAGACGGAGCGTTCCGCGTAATCCAAGGCGATTATGTCACCACAGAAGACGGTACCGGCATTGTACACATAGCTCCGAATTTCGGTGCGGACGACGCTCTTGTAGCCAAGAAGGCCGGCGTGCCGCCCATTGTGCTGGTTGACAAGAAAGGCAACCAGCGCCCGGTGGTAGACCTTTCGGGCAAGTATTATGTCGTTGACGACCTTGATGAGGCGTTTGTCAATAAATATGTCAATGTTGATTTGTGGAACAAGTACGCCGGACGCTACGTCAAGAATGCGTATGACGAAACTCTTACCGACAAGGACGAGACGCTTGACATCACCATCTGCATGGATTTGAAGGCGCGCGGCATGGCGTTCAAGATAGAGAAACACGTGCACAACTATCCGCATTGCTGGCGCACGGACAAACCTATACTTTACTATCCGCTTGACAGTTGGTTCATACGTTCTACAGCTTGCAAGGACAGAATGGTAGAGCTGAACAAAACAATTAACTGGAAGCCGGAAAGTACTGGTACCGGGCGCTTTGGCAATTGGCTTGAGAACCTTAACGATTGGAACCTCAGCCGCAGCCGTTTCTGGGGAACACCGCTTCCCGTATGGCGTGATGAGGATGGCAACGAGACTTGCATCGGTTCGCTGCAACAGCTTTATGACGAGATAGAGAACAGCGTGGCAGCCGGGCTTATGCCTTCAAACCCGTTGAAGGACAATGGCTTTGTGCCAGGAGACTATTCGCAGGAGAACTACGATAAAATAGACCTCCACCGTTCGTATGTAGACAATATCATACTTTGCAGCAAGGCCGGCAAGCCGATGAAGCGCGAGACTGACCTGATTGACGTTTGGTTCGACTCCGGCAGCATGCCTTATGCGCAGATACACTACCCGTTTGAAAACGCCGATGCGGTTGACAAGCGCACTGCATTCCCGGCCGATTTCATAAACGAAGGAGTAGACCAGACACGCGGATGGTTCTTCACCCTTCATGCCATCGCGACGATGGTGTTCGACAGTGTGGCGTTCAAGAATGTAATTTCGAGCGGTCTCGTGCTTGATGCTAAAGGCAACAAGATGAGCAAGCGTTTGGGCAATGCCGTTGACCCGTTTGACACTATCGAGAAATATGGTGCCGACGCAGTTCGCTTCTACATGTTGACAAACTCGTCTCCGTGGGACAACCTGAAGTTCGACCCTAACGGAGTTGATGAAGTGCGGCGCAAGTTCTTCGGCACGCTGTACAACACATATTCATTCTTCAGCCTATATGCGAATGTCGATGGGTTCGATTATTCGCAGGAAGAGGTACCTGTATCGGAGCGTCCAGAGATTGACCGGTGGATATTGTCGGAGCTTAACACCCTTATTAAGGGCGTTGATGGTGCTCTCGCCGATTATGAACCGACAAAGGCCGGACGACTGATTGATACTTTTGTAAATGATGACCTGAGCAACTGGTACGTGCGTCTTAACCGCAAACGTTTCTGGGGCAAGGAGATGGATAAGGACAAGCTGTCAGCTTACGAGACACTTTATACATGTCTTGAAACTGTCGCAAGGCTGCTCGCTCCGTTCTCTCCGTTCTATGCCGACCAGCTGTATATGGACTTGACAAAGGCCACCGGCCGTGGAAACAAGGTGTCAGTGCATCTTGATAAGTTCCCCGAAGCGGACGAAAGCCTGTTGGACAGCGACCTTGAGGCACGTATGAAGATGGCGCAGAAGATAACGTCCATGGTGCTTGCATTGCGCCGTAAGGTCAATATCAAGGTTCGCCAGCCGCTCCAGTGCATAATGATACCGGCGGTTGACGATGTTCAGAAGCGTCACATCGAGGCCGTGAAAGGGCTTATCGAGAATGAAGTCAATGTGAAAGAGCTGAAGTTTGTCGAGGGCTCGGATGTGCTTGTGAAGAAAGTTAAGTGCAATTTCCGCACCATGGGCAAGAAGTTCGGCAAGCTGATGAAGAGCATCGCCGCGAGGATGGATGCGCTTGAGCAGGCTGATATAGTGGCCTTTGAAAAAGCCGGACAAATCCAGTTTGATGTAGACGGGCAGGGTGTCACGGTTGAACTCTCTGATGTTGAAATCATCAACGAGGACATTCCGGGATGGCTCGTGTCAAATGACGGCAACCTTACTGTGGCTCTCGAGGTTGAACTCAATGACGAGCTGCGCAATGAGGGAATGGCGCGCGAACTGATAAACAGAATCCAGAATTTGCGTAAGGAGTGCGGACTGGAGATTACCGACCGTGTAAACGTAACAATATCTCCTGACGACCGTGTGGCTTCTGCCGTGGGTGCGTTTGCCGGCTACATAAAGGGGCAGGTACTTGCCGACAGCATTGTGATTGCCGAGAACGGCGGTCATGAGGTTGACTTGGACGGCTTCAATGTGTTCATAGATGTCACCAAGGCATAAGGTGGACGTATGGCGGTTCGGTTTGCATGCAAAATGAACATTAACTTTAAAACATAATATATTATGGCAGAAAAAACACGTTACAGTGATGAGGAACTTGAAGAGTTCAGGGGAATCATCAATGAGAAGCTCAAACTGGCTCGGCGTGACTATAACCGGATGATGAAGACGCTGATGAATGCCGATGGTAACGACGTCGACGACACGTCGCCAACCTATAAGGTGCTTGAGGAAGGCAGCGCCACGCAGACAAAAGAAGAGCTTATACAACAGGCCAGCCGCCTGCAGAAGTTCATACAGGGACTTGAGGCCGCTATCGTAAGGATTGAAAACAAGACCTATGGCGTTGACCGTATTACAGGCGAGCTGATACCGAAAGAGCGTCTCCGCGCCGTTCCACATGCAACACTCAGTGTAGCATCGAAGAACGCCAGGAAGAAGTAAATAGAAAAGAAGTGCAGTAACTTGAAACAATGTAAGGCGTGGGAGATTGGACTTTATTGACAGCCTGACGGGTTTCGCTAAAGCATCCGTATGGCATGTGGTTGTAATGTCCAGTTTCCCATAAGTGTTTTATGTTAAAAGTATATTGTCCGTAAGGATGGTTGCATCTGATAAATTTAAGAAAAGAGTGTTGACGGTGACGTTGCTGACGGTGGCGTTGCTTGTAATCGACCAATGGATAAAAATATCCGTGAAGACCGGGATGTGCCTTCACGAGAGCATAAAGATTACCGACTGGTTTTACATAAGCTTTATCGAAAACAACGGTATGGCGTTTGGCATGACAATGATAAACAAGCCGGTTCTTAGCATCTTCCGTATCATCGCCATTGTCGCGTTGGGCTGGTATTTGTCCAGATTGTTGCGCAGGCAGGTGCGTATGTTGTGGATTATATGCCTTACGCTTGTTTTTGCCGGGGCGATAGGCAACCTTATCGACTGCATGTTCTACGGACTCATATTCAATGCGTCTTCTCCTTATTATGTGTCTTACTTCGTTCCGTTCGGCCATGGCTACGCTCCGTTCCTGATGGGCAAGGTTGTTGATATGTTCTATTTTCCGATTATTGTTACCACATGGCCTGAATGGATGCCGTTTTGGGGCGGTGACGAGTTTGTGTTCTTCAGTCCGGTGTTCAATTTCGCCGACTCCTGTGTAAGTGTAGGCGTCATAATGGCGCTGTTGTTTTGCCGTAAGGAATTGTCACAAATTTCTTTTTCAAGGAAATGAAGACCGTGCGTATAGTTCCGTTGTTGTTGCTTTTTACCTTGGTGTTTTCATGCAAGCCGCAAGTTCCGGATGAGTATATCCAGCCGGATGAGTTTGAAGACATACTTTATGACTTCCATCTGGCTGACGGCATGGCTAACGGCAATGGCGATAGGGCGGACGTTTCATACGATGTTACACTTTACCGCCAGGCCGTACTTCATAAATATGGCATAACGCAGGCCGAGTTTGACTCTTCGCTTGTTTATTATATGCGCCATGCGGACAGGCTGCATAAAATATATGAAAACCTGTCGCAGAGGTTTGAAGACGAGGCAATGGCTCTCGGTGCTTCGGCAAACGACATACGCCGCTATGGCGACATGGCGTCGGCACGCGACACGTCGAACCTTTGGCGCGGTGTTACGGCGGCTATGCTCATGCCGTGTGCGCCATATAATGTGATGACTTTTGAAATCACGGCCGACAGTACTTATCATCCGGGCGACAGGATAATCTTCAGTTTCAACAGCGACTTTGTATATAAGGGAGGTGTTAAGGACGGCATGGCGCTCCTTGCCGTGCAGTTCAAGAACGACAGCGTGGCAAGCAATACGGTCAGGGTGGCCGCAAGTTCAAATTACAGTGTCACCGTGTCAGACATCCACCGTAAGGGCATAAAGGCCATAAGGGGTTTTATTTACCTTGGAGAAGGCAGAAGACCGCGTGATACAGAGGAAGACAATCCGCTCCGGCTTATGTTTATAGACAACATCAGGATGGTCAGGATGAGGAATGCGGCAGAAGCCAGCCAACCTGCTGCGCCGGGACGTTCAATGACCGTCCGCCGTGACAGTACCAAGGACGAGACGGTGCAAAAGACAAATGAACGAAATGTGCCGGCGCCTGTTCAGGGCAATGGCCTTAGGCCGTTGGAGCAGAAGGCTTTGCCAGCGAGGCCGCTTGCCACACCGATGAAGATGTCGGAAAGCAAATCTGTTCCATTGAAGAAAATACAGGGTAATAACTGATTGGCCAATGGCATTATATAGACGGGTGGCTGTCAACAGAGTGGTGGCTGGCGGTAAGACGGTAAGTCCATGCTTGCTTGAGATTAATGACGGTGTTGTTGTCAGTTTCAGTCATCTTTCCGAAGAGCAGCCTTTTACTGAATGGATAGGCGGAACGGTTGTTCTTGCAAGGGCTGGCGATGCATGGATAATTGAAAGTTCAACAGCTGAAAGCCTGTTATTATAGTTTTATATTAAAGTGGCTGTTGCCGGTTATTATTGCCGCAGGTGGCTTTGCCGCCTGCGGCTTTTTATTGTTTCTGCAACTGCTTGTGTTCCAACGCCTTGTAAAAGGTGGCATTTTGCAAGGTGAAAGGTCGCCTTTTATCGCATAAACGACGGTCTTTTAAACGGCAAAAGGCCGTCGTTTGCAAATTGTCATGTTACCTTTTATTTGCAGTTCGCCTATTTGATGCTGCATGTTTGCCGGTCTGCGGCATAAAACTTTGCAGGATATGGAACGTATGTCGGATAAAATCAGTATCTTTGCCTGCGTATAAATGATGAATTGACTATTTGTAATGAATGTTGTAAAAATAGACGAGGCCAAGGTGATAGAGGCTGCCAAGGCCGGCAACGATGAGTTTGTAGATGTTTTTTATAATGCCATACTCGATTTTTGCGGTGGGGTTATCACGGCTGAGACGATGCAGGAGATAAACCCGGAGCAGATGACTTTGGTAGTGTTCAAGACTTTGCATGAAGAGGTTATGGACGGAGGCTTTGTGCAACTAATATATAACGGCTACGGGCCTTTTGTATTTTTCAATCCTTTCGCAAAGGCTGTAAGGGAATGGGGGCTTGACGATTTGGCTTCACTCGTGAACAAGGCAGGCAAGCTTTTCAGGAAATACGGCAAGGAAATACAGACGGAATGCAGCGACGATGAGTTTATGGCAATGTTTGAGAAATATCCGAAGTTCGACGAACTTGATGACGAGTTTGTTGAGAACGAGGAGCATTGGGTTGGAGAGATTGCTCATTACATCGATGAGCACATCGACCGCTTTGCGGAAATAATATGATGAAAACTAACGATGAACAAGGAAGAAGAACAGATAAGAAAGAAAAGTCCGGTAAGCATACGTAACAAAAAAGCCTCGTTCGAGTATTTCTTTGTAGATACATACACGGCGGGCATAGTGCTCACTGGCACCGAGATAAAGTCAATCAGGCTGGGCAAGGCATCATTGGTTGACAGCTATTGCTATATCCATAACGGTGAAATATGGGTGAAGGGAATGAACATATCGCCTTATTTCTTCGGCTCTTACAACAACCATGAGGCGAAGCGCGACCGCAAGTTGCTGCTTACCAAGCGCGAGATACACAAACTTCAGGAAGCAACCAAGCAGGTGGGCTTTACCATTGTGCCGACTCTTGTGTTCATTGACGCGAAAGGCAGGGCAAAGGTTGACATCGCGCTGGCTAAGGGAAAGAAGGAATATGACAAGCGGCAGACTCTTAAAGAGAAGGAAGACCGCAGGGAGATGGACCGCGCGATGAAGCACTATTAATTAAAGGTGAGAAGGTGAGAAGGTGAAAAAGTAAAAAAGTAAAACCCTATAATCGTAAGACCTTACAACCTCACAACCGTAGAACCCTATAACCCCATAACCTCACAACCGTAAAACCGCAAAAAAATGATAAAGAACTTGATATTTGACCTTGGCGGAGTGATTATGACAATCGACCAAGGCGAAGCTTTGAGACGATTTAAGGAACTTGGACTTGCTGATGCAGAGCGTCAACTCGACCCGTACACGCAATCTGGAATATTCGGAGACGTGGAGGAAGGCAAGATTACAGCGGAGGAGTTTCGCGTAGAGTTGAGCCGTCTTGTAGGCCGTGAACTGTCGTTTGACGACTGCAAATACGGTTGGTTGGGCTATAGGAAAGAAGTTCCGCAGCGTAATCTTGACGCTTTAAGGCGTTTGCGTGGAGACGGCTATCGCCTTATCTTGCTGTCGAACACTAATCCGTTCATGATGAGTTGGGCGTTGACAAAAGACTTTGACGGCGGCAGTGCTTCGCTCGAAGATTATTTCGATGCACTGTACCTTAGTTACCGTCTTGGCGTGATGAAGCCAGACCCAAGGTTTTTCCAGACTGTTTTGGATAATGAACACATCTTGCCTGAAGAAACGTTGTTCATTGATGATGGGCCGCGCAATGTCGAGGCGGCTTGCAAGTTGGGCATCAACACTATGTGCCCGAAGAACGGCGAAGACTGGACTGGAATGTTGCAGGACAGACTTTCAAAATAAAATGTCAAATTAATGTGCTGTTTACGATAAAGTTTGTACTTTTGCACATAGTTTATTTTTGTAAAAGCGATGTTCAAGAAGAAAAGAAGATGGCACACACTGCCCGGCCAGCCGATAACGGACATGGACAAGCAGGTGATGTACTGGGAGAACAAGGGCAAGCTTGTGCCGACCCGTGACTTGATAAAGACCCCCGAACAGATAGAAGGCATACGCAAGAGCGGCGTTGTGAACAGCGGTGTGCTCGATGAAGTGGCGGCACGCATCCATGCAGGAATGAGTACTGCCGAGATAGACAAGATTTGCTATGACTATTGCACAGAGCATGGGGCTGTGCCTGCATGTCTGAATTACGAGGGCTTTCCGAAGAGCGTGTGTACCAGCATAAATGAAGTGGTATGCCACGGAATACCGAAAGAAACCGACATCTTGCAGGAAGGGGACATCGTAAACGTTGACTTCACCACAATACTTGACGGATATTACGCCGACGCTTCGCGCATGTTCATAATCGGGAAGACAACTCCGGAGAAAGAACAGCTTGTAAGGGTTACAAAGGAATGTCTCGAAATCGGAGCGGAGGCGGCAAAGCCATACGGCTTTGTAGGCGACATAGGCCATGCAATACAGAAGCACGCGGATAAATATCATTATGGTATAGTGCGCGACCTCTGCGGACATGGCGTAGGCTTGAAGTTCCATGAAGAGCCTGAAGTAATGCACTTCGGACACAAAGGTACTGGAATGTTGCTTGTTCCAGGCATGGTGTTTACCATTGAGCCGATGATTAACATGGGTACATGGAAAGTGTTTATCGACGCCGACGACCCTTACGGATGGGAAGTGATAACTGGCGACGAGAAGCCGAGCGCACAGTGGGAGCATACGTTCCTAATGACGGAACACGGTGTGGAAATTCTTTCCGCCTAAAGAAAGGTTTTTATGGAAGACGTATATATATTAGGTATAGAAAGCAGTTGCGACGACACGTCGGCGGCGGTGCTGCGCAACGGTGTGTTGCTTAGCAATGTTACGGCTTCGCAGGAAGTGCACAAGGCATACGGAGGCGTTGTGCCGGAACTGGCATCACGCGCCCATCAGCAAAATGTCGTGCCTGTGGTTGACCAGGCTTTGAAGCGTGCCGGCGTAGAGAAAGAACAGCTGTCGGCGGTGGCTTTCACGCGTGGGCCGGGCTTGATGGGATCTTTACTTGTGGGTGTCAGCTTTGCAAAGGGCTTTGCCCGTTCGTTGAATATCCCTCTTATAGATGTGAACCACTTGCAGGGTCATGTTATGGCGCATTTCATCAAGGAGAGTGACGATGATATGTCCGCTCCGCCTTTGCCGTTTATCTGCCTGCTTGTTAGCGGCGGCAATTCTCAAATAGTAAAGGTGAATGCTTACAATGACATGGAAGTGCTCGGTCAGACAATCGACGATGCCGCAGGCGAGGCGATAGACAAGTGCTCAAAGGTGATGGGGCTTGGTTATCCGGGAGGCCCAATTATCGACCGTCTTGCCCGTCAGGGTAATCCTCATGCTTATAAGTTTTCGGAACCGCATATACCCGGTCTGGACTATAGTTTCAGCGGATTGAAGACGTCTTTCTTGTACAACCTGCGTGAGTGGGTAAAGGATGATGCGGAATTTGTGGAGCACCACAAGGAAGACCTTGCGGCAAGTCTTGAGTTTACGATTGTAGACATTTTGATGAAGAAGCTGAACCTTGCCGTAAAGCAAACCGGGATAAAACATGTGGCTGTTGCCGGTGGAGTAAGTGCCAATACAGGACTGCGGAACGCTTTTCATGAATATTCAAAGAAATATGGTTGGACGATATATATACCGAAGTTCAGCTATACCACAGACAATGCGGCCATGATAGGCATAACGGGTTATTACAAGTATCTTGACAATGATTTTTGCCCGATAGACAAGCCGGCATTCTCAAAAGTGACATTTAAGTAAAAAATATAAATAAGTATGGATTTCGAGAATAAAATATTAAGTAAGGAGATAAGCCAGTTTATCTGGGAAAAAGGCAAGACGCTTGGAACGGCCGAGAGCTGTACTGGTGGACGGATTGCTGAAGCCATAATATTGATGCCGGGTGCGTCAAACTATTTTAAGGGCGGCATAGTATCTTATACAAACGACGTCAAGGAAAAACTGCTTGGAGTAAGCCATGATGTCCTTGAAGAAAAAACTGCAGTTTGTGAAGAAGTTGCGGTCGAGATGGTTAAAGGAGCCATAAAAGCCCTGGATGTTGATTATGCCATATCGGCAACGGGTATAGCGGGACCGGCTGGCGGTACTCATGAAATACCTGTAGGGACAATATGGCTGGCCTGTGGCAATGCCGATGACATAGTAACGATGAAGCTTGAAGAGGATAGGGGGCGTGACTTGAATTTGGAAAATGCGACGACTCAGGCTTTGCAATTGTTCTTGAATTACCTTACGGAACGTCTGAAAGATACAGGCGAGGACGACAACCAAGGTTGACAAGTTTTGTATGTATATGCATTGTAATTGAAAAATGGACGGTTTCTGTTAGGTTTTCCAATACTAAAAAAGATTAAAAGCTTTATTATTGACATTAATATTTTGATTATTCGGAAAAAGTTTGTAATTTTGCACGCTGTTTGGAATAAGTATCAAAATTAAAACAAAAAAGGTAGATAGCAATGTCTAAGATTTGTCAAATAACAGGCAAGAAAGCCCAAATAGGAAATAATGTTTCACACTCAAAGCATCGTACAAAGCGTAGCTTTGATGTAAACCTTTTCAGGAAGAAGTTTTACTATGTAGAGGAGCAGTGCTGGATAAGCTTGAAGATAAGTGCAGCCGGCCTGCGTCTGATTAATAAGGTGGGCTTGGATGCGGCTCTTAAGCAGGCTGTATCTAAAGGCTTCTGCAATTGGAAAGAGATAAAAGTTATAGGAGAATAATCATCATGGCAAAGAAGGCTAAAGGCAATAGGGTGCAGGTTATATTGGAATGCACTGAAATGAAGAACAGCGGTCTTCCCGGTACAAGCCGTTATGTGACGACTAAGAACCGTAAGAACACGCCAGAGAGAATGGAATTAATGAAGTATAATCCTATCTTGAAGAAGATGACTCTTCATAAGGAGATTAAATAACAAACTTAAAAGCTCATAGACAATGGCAAAGAAAACCGTCGCAACCCTCCATGAAGGCTCAAAGGATGGTCGTGCGTATACAAAGGTTATCAAGATGGTAAAAAGCCCGAAGACCGGTGCTTACATCTTTGATGAGCAGATGGTGCCCAACGAGGCAGTGAAGGATTTTTTCAAGAATTGATTAAGTTGAGACACAATATCAATGAAAGGCCGCAAAATTTATTGCGGCCTTTTTTGTTGTATTTGTTGTAAGTGTGAGTTCATTTTACTAATTTTGTGGCAAAATAAGGATTTATGGGATTATTTGGATTATTCAATAGGGAGAAGAAAGAAACTCTTGACAAGGGGCTTGAAAAAACGAAGCAAAGTGTTTTCTCTAAGATTGCAAGGGCTGTAGCAGGAAAGTCGAAAGTAGACGACGATGTTCTGGACAATTTGGAAGAAGTGCTTATTACGTCGGACGTGGGTGTTGATACAACGCTTAAAATCATAAAGAGAATTGAAGAGCGTGTGGCTCGTGACAAGTATGTATCCGTGTCTGAACTGAATGCGATACTCCGTGACGAAATTGCGGCTTTGTTGACAGAGAATAATTCCATAGACAGTGACAATTGGGATTTGCCTTCAGACCATACTCCTTATGTAATACTGGTTGTAGGTGTGAATGGTGTAGGCAAAACTACTACAATAGGCAAGCTTGCATATCAATTTAAGAAAGCAGGCAAGAAGGTCTATCTTGGCGCGGCGGACACATTCCGTGCAGCAGCCGTAGAACAGTTGTCTATTTGGGGCGAACGTGTAGGTGTTCCGGTAGTGAAGCAGCAGATGGGGGCAGACCCGGCAAGTGTGGCGTTTGACACGTTGAGTTCGGCAAAAGCCAATTCGGCCGATGTTGTTTTAATAGACACGGCAGGGCGTTTGCATAATAAAGTGGGACTGATGAATGAGCTTAAGAAAATCAAGGATGTGATGAAGAAGGTTGTTCCGCAGGCCCCAGACGAAGTGCTGTTGGTTCTTGACGGTTCTACAGGTCAGAATGCCTTTGAGCAGGCTAAACAGTTTTCTGCCGTGACGCAGATAACAAGTCTGGCAATAACCAAGCTTGACGGAACAGCCAAGGGAGGAGTCGTAATAGGCATATCCGACCAGTTGAAAGTTCCCGTCAAGTATATTGGTTTAGGTGAAAAGATGGAAGACCTGCAATTATTCAATAAGACTCAGTTTGTCGACACCCTTTTTAATGAGAAAAAGTGAAAAAGAACCAGATTGATTTCATAACTTTAGGTTGTTCCAAAAATCTTGTCGACAGCGAGGTTTTGATGAAGCAATTTGAAGCTAACGGATACAGGTGTACGCATGACAGTAAGCGTCCGCAAGGTGAAATTGCTGTTATAAATACTTGCGGTTTTATTGGGGATGCGAAAGAAGAGAGCATCAATACCATATTGGAGTTTGCTGACGCCAAGGAGAAAGGACGGTTGAAAAAACTCTTTGTCATGGGATGTCTTTCTCAAAGGTACAAGTCGGAGCTTGAGAAAGAGATACCGCAGGTAGACAAATATTACGGCAAGTTTGACTACAAACAGCTTTTGGCTGATTTGGGAAAGGCTGAAATACCTTCATGTAAAGGCCAGCGTGTATTGACCACACCGCATCATTATGCTTATATAAAAATAAGTGAAGGGTGCGACAGGCATTGTGCCTATTGTGCTATTCCATTGATAACGGGAAGGCATGTCAGCAGGCCTAAGGCTGAAATACTTGACGAAGTAAGGCAGCTTGTTTCAACAGGCGTAAAGGAGTTTCAAATTATTGCGCAGGAACTAACATATTACGGGTTAGACATTGACGGGCGGCAACATATAGCAGAGCTTGTTTCTGATATTGCTGATATTCCCGGTGTTGAATGGTTGCGCTTGCATTATGCCTATCCTACGCATTTCCCTTACGACCTTTTGGATGTAATCCGCGAAAAGCCGAATGTATGCAAGTATTTGGATATTGCCTTGCAACACATATCCGACAATATGCTTACTGCCATGAGGCGTCATATCACCAAAGCTGAAACGTATGAGCTTATAGAGCGCATAAGGAAAGAAGTGCCGGGCATACATCTCCGTACAACGCTGATGGTAGGCTTTCCTAATGAGAGCGATGAAGAATTTGAGGAACTGATGGAGTTTACCAGATGGGCGCGGTTTGAGCGTATGGGGGCGTTTGCTTATTCTGAGGAAGAAGGGACATATAGTGCCGTTCATTACGAGGACAATATCAGTCAAAAGGTAAAGTTGGAACGTTTGGACCGGCTTATGGCGTTGCAGCAGGACATAAGTTCAGAGATAGCGGCTTCAAAAGTAGGAAAAGTTTTCAAGGTTATAATTGACAGGAAAGAAGGCGATTATTATGTCGGGCGTACAGAATTCAGTTCGCCAGATGTCGACCCGGAAGTTCTCATCCCGTCAGCTGCCCGGAAATTGCGTTCGGGTACATTCTATAATGTCGAAATAACAGATTCGGAGGAGTTTGATTTGTACGGTGTTGTAAGATAGTGCCAGACAGATATTCATATTCCACAAGTAATTTATTCATCATGAACAACAAGGGTTTCATAGCAGAACTGTCCAGGCGTACAGGGTTCACGCAGGACGATACGCAGAAGATGGTCAGCACTGTCATCGATACAATGAATGATGCTTTCCAACGTGGTGATATCGTGTCTGTACCCAAGTTCGGCACTTTTGAGGTGAAGAAGCGTCTTGAACGCATTGTGATAAATCCCGGAACGAAGCAACGCATGCTTGTTCCTCCTAAACTTGTGCTTAGTTTCAAGCCCATAGCATCCATAAAAGAGAAGCTGAAGAAAGGGGGACAGGACTGATGGCAAAGATTTCAATACAAGACATGGCGCAGGCCATAGCTGCCCGGCACGGGCTGTCACAGCATGATGCGGAGGTTTTTGTCTCCGCGCTTTTTGATGTTGCCAACGCCGGTCTGCATGAGGAGAAAATAGTCAAAGTGAAAGGGCTGGGCACGTTCAAGGTTATCGGTGTGCGCGAACGAGAGAGCGTGAATGTCAATACAGGCGCACGTGTTGTAATAGAAAGCCACGGCAAGATAACCTTTACGCCCGATACCGTAATGAGGGATTTGGTGAACAAGCCTTTTGCGCAGTTTGAAACTGTTGTTTTGAATGATGGTGTTGACTTGGACGAGATGGGGCGTGTGCAGAGTTCGGACGACGATGATGCTGACGACGACAGTGAAAGCGATGACGTCTTGGCTAAAGACGAAGCCATACCAGAAGAAAACATTGAACAGGCGGGGCCAGATGCCGGTAATGACGAATTTGTTGAAGACGTGCATGATGACGCTGAAACTTCGGAGGAAGAAGCTGTTGTCGAAACCCCGCTTTATGTGCCTGTGGACGATGACATAGTGCAACAAGATGAAACTCCTGACATAGAGCCGGAACCTTTGGAAGGCAAGCCTATCGAAGATACGGATGAAGTTTCAGTGGAAGGTGCTGAAAATTACGGCAATGAGGATGCTGGTTATGATAATGGTGAAGAAAACGGAAGTTTCGTGTCGCGCCATCGTGGTTTGTTTATAACTCTTATTACCGTTCTTGTCGGAGCGGCGGCTTTTACCGGCGGCTTTTATTGGGGGCGCACTTCGGTAGAGCTTGTTGTAAAAACGAAAACAGTATATGTAGTAAATAAGAAGCATGATGTAGCCGCAGCAAGTGCAGACACGTTGCAGTGTAAAGATACAATAGGCACATCAAAGCAGGACGGACTTCATACGGACACATTGAAAAAGGCCGTAAAGCCAGATGTGAAAAAGGGGGTAGCGGCGGCTTCACAGCAGTATACGGCAGGTTCGTCAGAACTGCGTAATGCAACAGCGATGGTTAACACCGGTGCGTACCGCATTGTCGGTACTGAAACTACGGTGACAGTAAAACCGGGCGAAACGCTTAAGGGCATATCCAAGTTTTATCTTGGTGCCGGGATGGAATGCTACATCCAGGTGCATAACGGCATAGTTGATGTGAAGGAAGGAATGAAGTTGAAAATACCAAAACTTAAGCTGAAAAAGAAATAAATAACGCATGTTCGGAATAAGTAATGTTATATGCGGCCTTTTGCATTGCAAAAGGCCGCATATTGCAATGTGAAAGGCGGTCAATCGCACGCCGTTTTACCGTCAATTGTAATGCCGATTTTATCTTTCCGCATTTTACTGTCATCTGTCGCATTTTTCAGCAGACAGTTGGTTATGCAGCCGTTAATCAGTAAAGGGCCAATTGTATTGCCTGACAGGCCAATACGGTTTGTTATTTAGGCATCACAATATAGGTATATGTGCCATTTGGGGCACTTTATAAAAACACCCTGCTTCAAGCCATGTATAATGTTATACATGGCTTGAAGCAGGGTGTATAATAGTTGTTTTTATGTGTGTAAGCGTAGTTGTCAATATTCGTCGTCGGCAACATCGTCGTCAGCCAGTTCGAGGTCTTCAGGATTTTCCTCGATAGTTGTGCGGTAGCTTTCTTCTGTAAGCTTGTCTTCGTCGAACGTATCGTCGTCATCGTCTTGGTCGTCAAACTTGTCTTCTATTTCGGGCAGGTCTTCGTCGTCATTGTCCTCGTCGTCATATTTGTCTTTTTCGTCCTGCTCGAATTTCAATCTCGGCTTTTCTGTTTCAGGCTTAAGTTTGGCGAATATAGCCTCAATCCATGCGCCTTTGGGAATTTCGAGAACAGAGAAACCGTCGGCCACTTTCTTTTCATACATTCCTCCGGGCTTGTGCAGACGGTCTTTGGGCAGTGTGGTGGTGCTGATGTCGAAACCGCTTTGGATTATGTCCTGTATGCTTTGTGACAGCGAATCCCATCCTCCGCCGAAATTGCGGTCGATGACCTCCATCAGTTTTTCGGCCGAGATGTGGCGTATGTTTTCATAAGTCAAGTCGGTGACACGCATGATGGGGCGTTTTTTTACCGCTATTTTGGTCTCCCCGCCTTCACCAATATGTATAGGGTTCACCTTGTAGCCGCGTGCCTCATATTTTTTTATTAATTCAGGGCGGTCAACTTTTAACTCTTCAACGTCGAAAGCACTCTTTATTATGTCTATGTAATGTCTTAAATTCTCTTTTATGTCAGCATCCTTTTCCGCTGCCTCGAGCATCCTGAAAATGTCATTTTCTTGAATGTCCCAGACGTTGCTCTTGTTTAACGTTTTCAATGTAAGTGATTTCTTATCAATATTTTTCATACATCGGATATATTAAATGTTCTTGTTGTCTATGTTAATATGTCCCTGTCATTAAGGACCGGAAACTTTTTCCTGAATTCATACAGCATACCGGGGTTCAAGTCTGCTGTGACAGTCTGTTCCCCTGTGCCGTTTGCTTGTTCCATGACACGCCCTTTGGCGTCGATTATCGCGCTGCCCCCAATGTAGTTGCATGTTGGGTCTTGCCCGGTACGGTTGGCACCGATGACGTAACATTGGTTTTCTATGGCGCGTGCCTTTATCAGTATGTTCCACACTTCCTGCCTGCTTGCAGGCCAATTGGCTGTTAGGATTATAGCGTCGTAATCATCGCGGTAGCGTGACCATACGGGGAAACGCAAGTCGTAACAGGTAAGGAGCAAGAATCTTACACCTTTATATTCAGCCACGACCCTTTTATTGCCAGGTGTGAAGTGCTTGTTCTCCCCTCCATAAGTAAATAAGTGATGCTTGTCGTAGAAATAATAAGAGCCGTCGGGGAGCACAAAATATAGCCTGTTATGCAATGTTCCGCCCGTTGTCTTGACTGCCAAACTGCCGCATATTGCACATTGGCGTTTCTCGGCGGTATGTTTCATCCATTCCAATGGCTCGTGGCCAAACATACTGTCGTCTGGCTTAACGTTAAAGCCTGTAGCCCACATTTCGGGCAGCACATAGACATCGGATTGCGGAGCACCGGCCAGTAGCGTGTCCGCAGATTTGATGTTGTCGCCAATGCTATCCCACTTTATGTCGGTTTGGATAATCGTTACTTTCACGTTATGCGGCATTCAGGTTTATATGGGTGTTGCAAAAGTAATACATTATCCGTTAACCGCAAGTTTTTGAATGATAATTTTTGCTTAATACGATATATTTCTTACTTTTGCAATATCATTATGGTAAAACCTTTGGCAGAAAGACTTAGGCCCAGGACGCTTGACGGATATATCGGACAGAAGCATCTTGTAGGTGAAAACGCAGTTCTTCGTAACATGATAGACTCAGGACGAATTGTGTCGTTCATCCTGTGGGGGCCTCCTGGCGTTGGCAAGACTACGCTTGCACTCATCATCGCCAACCAGCTTAAAGTGCCTTTCTATACGCTTAGCGCAGTGTCAAGCGGAGTGAAGGAAGTGCGTGAGGTGATTGAGAAAGCAAAACATTCAGGTTTTTTCAACAGTAATGCGCCAATATTGTTTATAGACGAGATACATCGTTTCAGCAAAAGCCAGCAGGATTCTTTATTGGCGGCGGTGGAACAAGGTGTGGTGACTTTGATTGGCGCTACGACTGAGAACCCGTCGTTTGAAGTAATAAGACCGCTGCTTTCAAGGTGTCAGTTGTACGTGTTGAAACCGCTTGAAACAGAAGACTTGCTTGACTTGCTGCATAAGGCTGTAACGGAAGATACCGAGCTTAAAAAACTTGACATACGGTTGAAAGAAACCGGTGCGATACTTCGATATAGTGGAGGAGATGCGCGAAAGTTGCTCAACATACTTGAACTTGTTGTAGGGGCTGCTAACAGCAGTACTGTAGAAATAACAGACGAGGCTGTAGTGGCCTGCCTGCAGCAAAATCCGTTGGCTTATGACAAGGACGGGGAGATGCATTATGACATTGTTTCGGCATTTATAAAGAGCATAAGAGGCTCCGACCCTGATGCGGCTTTGTATTGGCTGGCACGGATGATTGAGGGAGGAGAAGACCCGAAGTTTATCGCCCGGAGGCTGATAATAAGTGCGGCTGAAGATGTAGGACTTGCAAATCCGAACGCATTGCTTCTTGCCAATGCCGCCTTTGATGCCGTAAACAAGATAGGATGGCCGGAAGGGCGTATTCCTCTGGCCGAGGCTACTGTGTATTTGGCCGCGAGTGTGAAAAGCAATTCCGCATATAACGGCATAGCCGAAGCATTGAGCCTGGTAAGGAAAACCGGGAACCAGCCTGTGCCGTTGCATCTGCGGAACGCCCCTACAAAGCTGATGGCAGACCTCGGATATCATGACGGGTACAAGTATGCACATGATTTTCCCGGCAATTTTGTTGTGCAGCAATATATGCCTGATGCCATAAAGGATGAAAGGCTGTGGCATGCGCAGCATTCGCCGGCCGAAGAGAAGATGTATCAGCGGATGCTGAATTGCTGGGGTGATAGATTTAAGTAGAATAATAATTGAAATTCAAGGTAATATTGACATGAAGATTGTTGTATTGGACGGATATAGTGTAAATCCGGGAGATTTGTCATGGAAAGCTTTTGAGGAAATCGGAGAGCTGGTTGTATATGACAGGACGAATGCTGACGATGTTGTAGACCGAGTGCAGGGAGCGGATATAATATTGACCAACAAGGTTGTGATATCCGACGATATTATGGCGAAACTCGGAAACTTGAAATATGTTGGTGTGCTTGCTACGGGGTACAATGTCGTTGATGTCAAGTCTGCGGCGAGCCGTGGTATAGTTGTGACCAACGTGCCTGCGTACAGTACGGACAGCGTGGTGCAGATGACGTTCGCGCATATATTGAACATGACAAACCGTGTGTCGCATTATGCCCGTGAGAATAAGAGCGGAAAGTGGAGTTCGTCTGAAGATTTTTGCTATTGGGATACACCGCTTGACGAAATCGCAGGGATGTCTCTTGGCATTGTCGGCTTGGGACACATTGGATATAAGGTGGCCCGTGTAGCGCAATGCCTGGGTATGGATGTGTTTGCATGTACCAGCAAAAATTCAGCGGACTTGCCTGTTGGCATACAGAAAACAACTTTTAAGGGATTGCTTGGAATCAGTGATATTCTGACTCTTCATTGCCCATTGACAGCGGATACATATAAAATGATGAACAAGGAAACCATCGGCATGATGAAGCGTGGCGCTTTGCTCGTTAATACAGGGCGTGGTGCGCTCGTTGACGAGGACGATGTCGCTGAGGCGCTTGTTAGTGGACAGCTTGGAGGGTATGGCGCAGATGTAATGCAGCAAGAGCCTCCGGCGGAAGACAATCCGTTGTTCAAGGCTCCTAATGCATACATTACGCCGCATATAGCATGGGCTACCACTGCGGCGCGTAAGCGGCTGATGCGTATATCAGCGGACAATGTGAAGGCATTTGTTTGTGGGAAGCCTGTCAATGTTGTGAACGGATGAATACAATACAGCTTGTAATCGAGTTTCTTGGAACGTTTGCTTTTGCCATATCTGGGATACGGTGGGCGGCGTCTAAGAAATTCGATTGGTTTGGTGGATATGTTGTCGGTTTGGCTACGGCTATCGGAGGTGGAACGATAAGGGATGTTATGCTTGGCGTGACGCCGTTTTGGATGACCAATTCCATTTATATGATATGTACCGCCGTTGCATTAGTCACGGTAATTGTATTCAAAAAGGTAATAGTGCGCTTTACCAATACTTGGTTTTTGTTTGATACGCTGGGACTTGCATTGTTTACAGTCGCAGGTTTACAGAAGACGCTTTATGAAGGGTATCCTTATTGGGTGGCTATTATAATGGGAGGCATAACAGGTGCGGCTGGCGGTGTGATACGTGATGTGCTTATTAATGAAGTCCCGCTGATATTCCGTAAGGAAATTTACGCTGTGGCATGCATACTTGGCGGTATGGCTTATTATTTATGTCAGGTGATTGGCCTGAGCGTTGAAGTTACTGTTATAATAAGCTTTTGTGTGGTTGTGGTTATTAGGTTGATGGCCGTAAAGTTTCATATATCATTGCCACATCTTCATGATGAAAACGAGTCGTGAATGTGTGTGGCATTTCCAGGCATGCCTGATGGCGTGCTTTTATTTGGCCATGTTATATTGGAACACGTTAAAAACGCTAATTGATATAGTTGTTTGATGGAATTTCATTATCTTTGCACAATACTTTATTGAATGGCGGAAAAGCCGGAAAGGTGGTATCTGCCATATCTGTGGATACGTTTTGTGTAAAAAGATTTGATTTTCGGAGGATGACAATGAACAAGTATAATATCAGTACTGCGGCCAAGAAAGAGGCGGCATACCGTGCCTTGGTAAGTCCTAAGTTGATGAATAGGTTGAAATCAAGGATTGTATATATTTTGTTAAAGAAAAAGAAGTATCGGGACAAGGAATATTCTGCCAAGCGTTTGGCGGAAGACCTTGGTACAAACACTCGATATGTGTCGGCGGTTGTGAATGTATGTTTTGACATGAATTATACATCGCTCGTTAATAAATACAGGATTGATTATGCTAAGAGTTTACTTGTAGACAGGCGCTATCAAGAGTTGCGTATGGAAGAAATCAGCGATATGTGCGGCTTTTCCAACCGTCAGTCGTTTTACGCCGCGTTTTATAAGTTTACAGGTTTTACACCGAGGCGTTATAAATTGGATAATGCAACAACATCAGGCAAATGAAAAACAAACATTATAATAGTATGCCGGCAAGGGATTTTGATTACATAGAGGGGCGCTTTGCCGACGTGATGATACTTAGGTATCGTCTTGATGGTTTTGAAAAATTGTCGCTTAGGCAAAAGAAGCTTATTTATTGTTTGTCTCAAGCGGCATTGTATGGAAGAGATATTACGTTTGACCAGTTTGGCCGTTATAACCTGCGAATCCGCAAGGTACTGGAGGCCGTGTATGCCGGTTATGAAGGCTGCCGGGACACTAAAGAGTTCAAGGCTTTTGAGGAGTACCTTAAGAGAGTGTGGTTTTCAAGCGGGATATATCATCATTATGGATATAATAAGTTTAAACCGGGTTTTACCGAAGATTTCTTTATTTCAGCCGTCAAATCTGTTGATGAGATGACGCTTCCGCTTGAAGATGGCCAGACTGTTGACGGACTTTGCCGGGAACTTGTGCCGGTGATGTTTGACGAGTCAGTGTTGCCAGTGAAAGTTTCTAAAAAAGCCGGTGAGGATATAATAAAGTCTTCAGCTTGTAATTTTTATGATGGGGTAAGTCAGGAAGAAGCGGAAGAATATTATGAGTCAAAGAAAGATTTGTCAGATAGCGAGCCGCTGTCTTATGGTCTGAACTCTACACTTGTCAAGGACGGGGATAGGATATATGAGGATGTATGGCATTTGGGCGGAAAATATGGTAAAGCGATAGGTAAAATCGTGTTTTGGCTTGAAAGAGCTATAAATTATGCCGAGAATGACAGACAGGCAGACGTGATAGAGGCGTTGGTTCGCTATTATAAGACTGGCGATTTGCGTGATTTCAACTCGTATTGTGTAGAATGGGTGGCTGATTGCGATTCTCTTGTTGACTTTATCAATGGTTTTATTGAAGTTTATGATGACCCTCTCGGGTTAAAAGGTACATGGGAGGGGATAGTTGAATTCCGTGATATTGAAGGTTCGCGGCGGACCCGTCTGATAAGTAACAATGCACAGTGGTTTGAGGACAATTCGCCTGTAGACCCACGTTTCAAGAAAAATAAAGTCAATGGTATTTCTGCCAATGTTATATGTGCCGCAATGTTAGGCGGGGGTGAATATCCGTCAACCGCAATAGGTATTAATCTTCCTAATGCAGACTGGATTCGTGCTAACCATGGCAGTAAAAGCGTAACGATAAGCAATATCATTTCCGCATATAATGAGGCCGCACGTGGCAACGGCTTTTACGAAGAGTTTGTAGTTGATGCGGCAACAGTTGAAATGTTACGAAAATATGGAGATGTGTGTGACGTGTTGCATACTGATTTGCATGAATGCGTCGGTCATGGTAGCGGACAATTGCTGCCCAATGTTTCTCCCGATGCTTTAAGGGCTTATGGAAATACCTTGGAAGAAGCTCGCGCAGACCTTTTTGGATTATATTATGTGGCTGACAAAAAAATGATAGAGCTTGGGCTTTTGCCGGACGAGAATGCTTATAAAGCTGGTTATTATTCGTATATTATGAATGGCTTGCTGACGCAGTTGGCACGTATCAGGCGTGGAGGAGACATAGAGGAAGCTCATATGCGCGACCGTGCCTTGATTGCAAGATGGTGCTATGAGCATGGACGGGCTGATAATGTGATAGAGATATTACGTATAGACGGCAAAACCTATGTTAAGATAAACGATTATGAGAGGCTTAGAGGGCTGTTCGGTGATTTGCTTGTTGAAGTGCAGAGAATAAAGAGCGAGGGTGATTATGATGCGGCGCGTAGTTTGGTTGAACGTTATGGAGTAAGCGTTGACCGGGATTTGCATGAAGAAATACTTGAAAGATATGCACGGCTTGATATACCGCCATATAAGGGATTTGTCAATCCTGTTTTGATACCCATCGCTGATGATGCAGGTAATGTTGTTGACATACGGGTTGATTATTCCGAATCTTATGTGGCTCAGATGATGCGTTACAGTAAAATCTATTCTACATTAATATAATTATAATGAGGCAAGACATTCAGGACAAACTGAAAGAGATTAAAGGCAGGTTTAGGTTGATGATGAATGGAGTGGCATCACGTTCCATGCGTGACAAAGGCATCGGCTACAAGATAAATTGGGGCATAGGGCTGCCTGCGTTGAAAGAAATGGCACAAGACTATGGCAAGGACTATGACTTGGCTGTAGAACTTTGGAAGGAAGATATACGTGAATGCAAGATTCTTGCAACATTAATCATGCCTGCCGATAAGATGCCGTCAGACATTGTAGGGCTTTGGGCCAGTTCGTTGGGCAATCAGGAGATTGCCGAGATGGCAGCATTTAATATATTCCGTTATTTGGATGATGCGAAAAAATATGCTTTTGGATGGATAGCGTCATCAAATGATATTGAAGTTATATGTGGGTATAATGTACTTTCACGTTTGTTCGTTTCCGGTGAAACGTTGGATGAACGTGAGGCGGATGAGTTTTTAGACCAGGCTCAGGCCGCTGTTGCAGATAAGAACCTTTCTGTACGTCATGCCGCAGTCAACGCATTGGCACGTTTTGCTGGTATTGATGACGCCTGTCGCAAAAAGATAGAATTCGTATTCAAATCGTGCAATTTGGATATTTTATGATATTAAGACTGCTTAATATGGGAATTTGTTGTACTTTTGTAACCAGCATGGTTAATTGGTAAAATGAAATCAAATTCTTACGACGCAGCCAAACAAATTCTGAATAATTATATAGAACAGAACAAGTGCCGCAAAACACCAGAACGTTTTGCGGTACTTGAGGCTGTCTATGGTTTCGCGTCGTATTTTTCTATCCAAGAGCTTGGTGAGCGGTTGGAAGAAAACAATTTCCCAGTTAGCCGTGCAACATTGTACAATACATTGAAATTATTGCAGGAATTGCATCTTATAGTCGGACTGCGTATGCAGGGTGGAATGCGCTATAAGGCTGGATTTACGGACGGCAAGTGTCTGCAGGTTTGCATGATATGTGGAAAGGTGAAAGAGATAAAGTCTCAGGAACTTGCGGAAGTTATGGGCAACCTGCATCTGAAGCGTTTTCGAAAGGACAGTTTTTCAGTGTATGTATATGGTACTTGTAGTACATGCCAAGCTATGCTGACACGTCAGAAGAGAAAAGAAAATATAAATAAAAAATAAACAGTTAAACGAATATGGAAAAAGGCAAAGTTGATGTCTTGCTGGGTCTGCAATGGGGAGATGAAGGCAAGGGCAAGGTTGTAGATGTATTAACTCCGAAATATGATGTTGTGGCTCGTTTCCAAGGAGGCCCGAATGCGGGTCATACCCTTGAATTTGAAGGCGAAAAGTATGTCTTGAGAAGTATTCCTTCCGGAATATTCCAAGGTGGAAAGATTAATATCATAGGTAATGGAGTTGTTCTTGCTCCCGATTTGTTTATGGATGAGGCCAAGGATTTGGAGAAGACAGGTCATCCGCTTAGGGAAAGACTGTATATATCCAAGAAGGCTCACTTGATAATGCCGACCCACAGATTGCTTGATGCTGCAAACGAGATGGCAAAAGGCAAGGATAAAGTTGGCACAACAGGCAAGGGAATAGGTCCTACCTATACAGACAAAGTGTCACGAAACGGTCTTCGTGTAGGCGATATATTTGACGGTTTCAAGGAAAAGTACGAGGCACACAAGGCCCGTCACGAAAAAATGTTGCAGGCTCTCGGTTATACAGATTATGACATAACCGAAGTGGAAAAGAAATGGATGGAAGGCGTAGATTACCTGCGTCAGTTCAACATCATAGATTCTGAACATGTGATAAACAAGGCTCTTAAAGACGGTAAGACGATATTGTGTGAGGGAGCACAAGGCACAATGCTTGACGTTGACTTTGGCAGTTATCCGTTTGTGACGTCTTCCAATACGATTTGCGCTGGAGCTTGTGTCGGTTTGGGTATCGGTCCGAACAGGATAGGCGAGGTTTATGGTATAATGAAGGCGTACTGCACCCGTGTAGGTGCAGGTCCGTTCCCGACAGAACTGTTTGACGAGACAGGAAAGAGAATACGTGACCTTGGCCATGAGTATGGTGCTGTGACAGGCCGTGAACGCAGGTGTGGCTGGATTGACCTTGTAGCGTTGCGTTATGCTATAATGGTAAATGGTGTCACGCAGCTTATAATGATGAAAAGCGATGTCCTTGACGATTTCGATACAATAAAGGCATGTGTGGCTTATAAGCTTAACGGTCAGGTTGTCAGGGATTTCCCGTATGACATTGAAGGTAATATTGAGCCTGTATATAAGGAAATGAAGGGCTGGCATACAGATATGACTAAGATGACCTGCGAGGAAGAGTTCCCCAGTGAGTTTGTTGATTATGTCAAGTTCCTTGAAACTGAGTTGGAAACTCCTATCACAATCATTTCCATAGGCCCGGACAGAGAACAGACAATTGTCAGAAAATAAAAAAGAAATACCAGTTTTATTAATATTAGATGAACAAGCCCTCAATACCAAAAGGTACGCGTGACTTTACTCCGTTGGAGATGTCGAAGCGTAACTATATTTTTGATACGATAAAGTCTGTTTTCGCCTTATATGGTTTCAAGCAGATAGAGACGCCTGCAATGGAGACATTGCAGACCCTGCTAGGCAAGTATGGCGAGGAAGGCGACAAGTTGTTGTTCAAGATTCTCAACAGCGGTGATTATCTTAATAAGATAGAGCGTGACGAATTGTTGAACGCCAATCCTTTACATCTGGCATCGAAACTTTGTGAAAAAGGACTGCGTTATGATTTGACGGTGCCTTTTGCACGTTTTGTTGTAATGCACAGGGATGAACTCCAACTTCCGTTCAAACGTTATCAGATACAGCCAGTGTGGCGCGCAGACCGCCCGCAAAAGGGTCGTTATCGTGAGTTTTATCAGTGTGACGCCGATGTTGTCGGCAGCGATTCCCTGCTCAATGAAGTAGAATTGGTGCAGATTGTCGATAGCGTTTTCAAGCGGTTTGGCGTTCGTGTGCAGATAAAAATCAACAACAGGAAAATCCTTACGGGCATAGCCGAATATATTGGCGAAGCTGATAAGATTGTCGACATTACCGTTGCGATTGACAAGCTCGACAAGATAGGTATAGACAATGTCAATGCAGAATTGGCCGCTGACGGGTTAAGCAGTGAGGCCATAGAGAAATTGCAGCCGATTATATTGCTGAGCGGAAGCAACGAGGAAAAGCTGGATGTCATAGCCAAGGTGCTTGAACAATCTGAAACCGGCTTGAAAGGCGTTGAAGAGCTGCGCTATATTTTTGGAGTTCTTGACCGTGTCGGTATAGAGAACGAGGTGCAGTTTGACTTGACTTTGGCACGCGGACTTAACTACTATACCGGGGCGATATTTGAGGTGAAGTCATTGGATGTGCAAATCGGAAGTATAACCGGCGGTGGAAGATATGACAATCTTACAGGCATTTTCGGGCTTCCCGGCATCAGTGGAGTTGGCATATCGTTCGGTGCAGACAGGATTTTTGACGTTCTTAATGCCCTTGACCTGTATCCTGAGACGGCTATGTCGGCCACTAAACTGTTGTTCATCAACTTCGGCGAAAAGGAAACGGCATATTGCCTGCCGATAATCGCAAAGGCCCGTGAGCGTGGAATACCTGCGGAAATGTATCCTGACGCGGTGAAGATGAAGAAACAAATGGCGTATGCCAACAACAATGGAATACGCTATGTTGCCTTGGCCGGCGAGAACGAGATTAACGAGAACAAACTGACGTTGAAAGACATGGCAACGGGCGAACAGCGGCTTGTAAGCGCTGAAGAGCTTGTGTCAATTGTTTGTGAATGATAAGTAAAGACTCTGTGTATGACGAGGAAAGTAAGTTTGGTTATAGCCTCTCTGTTTTGCATATTGTTGCTTTCAGCTTTTACAGGCAAGCATAAAGTAAAAATATTCATGATAGGCGACTCGACGATGGCCAATAAAGACCTTAAAGGGGGAAACCTTGAAAGAGGGTGGGGCATGATGTTGGGAAACTTCTTTGATGATGATGTTGTTATCGACAATCATGCCAAGAACGGCCGGTCGTCGAAAAGCTTTATTTCCGAGGGACGATGGAGGAAAGTTTGCGAGCAGATAAAGCCCGGTGACTATGTGTTTATCCAGTTTGGACACAATGACGAGAAGCAGGATACGGCAAGGCACACGGAGCCTGGGACGACATTTGATGCGAATTTGCGCATGTTTGTAAACGAGACGAAGATGCGTGGCGGTATTCCTGTGCTGTTCAATAGTGTTGTCAGGCGCACGTTTACAGACAGTAAGACGGCAGTTGAAGACGATGACAAGCGTGACAATTCGTCAAGCGGCCTTGTAGAGGGTGACAAGTTGATTGACACTCACGGCGATTATATTGTTTCGCCTCGCAAAGTTGCTGCGGAAACTGGCACGGTTTTCATCGATGCTAACAAGATAACCCATGACCTTGAGCAGGGATTGGGGCCGGTAGGTTCAAAGAAACTTCACATGTGTTATGAGCCGGGCGAAGTTCCTTCTTTGCCGGAAGGCCGGCAGGACAACACCCATTATAATGTTTACGGGGCTTATACTGTGGCCGGCTTGCTGGCGGATGCTGTCGCGGAAAAAGTACCAGAACTTAAGAAGCATTTGCGGCACTGTGACGTTTCGGTGGCTACGGATGGCAGCGGATTGTATTTTGACATTCAGGAAGCGGTTGACAGTATGCCTGCTGATTGCAAAGCGACAGTTCTTGTTGGTGAGGGAAAATGGAGGAAACCTTCAATAACTGGCGGAAAGAAAATCAGATTTGTAATGCGTGAAGGTGCCGAGTGGACCGATTGACATTGTATCGGCAAACGAAAAGCGGCAAACCGCGCTGTAAAAGAGAGTTTTTTTTTTTCCGGGGTTGAGTC